>JAEEGL012195153.1_pt1 | contig 10711 bp, 5 predicted proteins | sample 9134231 | NCBI WGS metagenome assembly JAEEGL01 (sample SAMN16246548, study PRJNA631951) | gut metagenome | biome: gut microbiome; feature: rumen; material: fiber-attached | host: Bos | place: Iran: Karaj | collected 2018-10 | reverse complement strand
TAAATCTTCATCTTTTTCTTTATATTCTTTTTCATTTAATAGAAATTGTTGATATAAAATTAAACAAAGAGTTTTTAAATCTGGATTATAAATATCTTCACAACAAATAATACATTCTTCCATATTACATTTCATTTTATGTCCAATTATTACATTATCAATAAAATCTTCTCTTTCTTTTTTTTTCTCTCTAAAACTAATTAAATTATCAGTTGGAAAATTTCTAGTTATATAATAAATAAATCTCATACTTTCATCTAAAAAGTCATCTTTATCTCTAAAAGTAAAATCTTCATTTCCTTCTGAAAAAATAAATACTAAAGCACCAATTAAAACAATAATTAAAGCTAATTCTAAAGTAATAGTTATTCCAGAATAAGTTTGTAAATAATTAATATATTGATTCATTAATTTAAGAGTAATATAAATACAACAAAATATAGAAATGAAAGCTCTAATATTCCTTAAATATACATGATTAACTATTTTTTCCCTTGAACCAAATGCACTAATTCCTCTTAAAAATATAAATAAACCTACAATTAAATTGATAACTTTAAAATCATTAATTCCCATTAATTTATCATAAGTAATTTTAAATCCAATAAAAACTTTAATAATAATAAGATTAACTTCTAAAGATGACTGAAATGAATCATAAGGAAGAGTTTCAGTACAAAAAGTATTATTTGCAAAAGTATTATAAATATAACCAAAGAGTATAAAATAAATTAAAAAAAATAAAGAAAGTACCATATAAAAAGTTTCTTTTGTTTTATATTCACCTTTTATATATTTTCCTTTATATAAATAAACAATTGGTCTATTTACTAAAATTACCGAAATAAAAATAAAAAGAGGTCTTATAATAATATTTACAGAATTAGTTAATATAATAGCAGCTACTTTAATACCTAAATTAGGTTTGCCTCTAGTATTTAAAAAAAATAAAATAAAAAATAATATATTCATTATTAGTACAATTCCAATAGCAATAAAAATTAATTTAGAATTATAAACACAATATGAATTATCAAAAGTATATAATTTCTTATCTCTGAATTTAATTTCTAAATAAGGCTTATTTTTACTAAATCTTTGATACATTCTTAATTCTTCTTCAGTATCACTATCTAAAAATCTTATTCTTGAATTGGTTTCATTTTTCTCTTCTTCTTCTTCTTCTTCTTCTTCTTTTTCATCATCTTCATTTCTTGTTCCATTATAATTAAAAATTAAATCACATTCATTTGGAAATTGTTCATTTAAAATATCTAAATAAATATGTGGACTAAGAAAATATAATGGAGATAAAAGATCTGATAAAATTTTATCTTTACTAAACATTAAATCAACTGAATAAATACATGCACTATTTTCTATTATTGTTAGTATTATATTATATAATGCAAATGGGATTATATATTTCATAAAATTTGAATATGCTAAAACTGCTCTTTTATTAAATTCACCATCCATTAATTTTTATGTTTAAATTATTTAATTTATTTTTATTATTTTTTTTCCTGTATAAAAATACTAATTTATAAATAAATTTAATATTTTTATTATAATATTAATTAGATTATAATATATGATAACTTATATTTCTAAAAAATTCAATTATTATATTAATTTAAATTGATTTAAATTAAATTAAAATATTTCTCCATTTTTTTTGTATATAAATACTTAATTGAATAAAATATTTAAATGATAAAAGAAAATTTTAATTCAACAGAAACAAAAAATTCTCATTCTGAATGTATTAATTATATGAAGAAAATTTCAATTGACTTTAAATTAAATTTAACTCAAATTTTTTCATTAGAAGACCAGTCATTACCAATAAATATTCCATTAAATAATTCAAATAAGTAATTTTCAATATATAATTTTTAAATAGCAATAATTTAGAAAATATAAATGATATTATAAGTAACATTTCTGAAATTAATGAAGACTCATTACAACAAAATAATTTTTTTTTATTCTCCGGAAAGAAAACAAAAAGAAAAATTGAAAATGTATTTGAAGAAGGAGAATTAATTATATTTAAAGGAATTAAGGCAATTTCACAGTTTAATAGTTCAATTGATTTTAATATAAATGATTCTCATATGAAAAATTTGAAAAAGATCTTTTATTCTGATAATATTAATAGTTCTTTATTTTTCAAAGATAATAATTACGATTATTTTACCCCTTTGAGTTCAAAAAAGACAAAAAAAAATAAAGCGGTTGAAGGAAAACAAAGAAAAACAAATTCAAAATATAAAAGTAATAGTTTAAAAAATGGAAATGAAATGAAAGAAAAATAAAAAAATATGATTCAACTTTTTCATATAAAAAAAAGACTTTTAAATGAAATAAATTATATCAATATGTTATTATATGTTCAAAGAATTAAAAATCAAAATATTTTAATTTAAAAATTTTTTCCCATTTAAAATTTAAATTATATATTTTAAAAATTATTTTTAAATTTTAAATAAATTTATTAAATATATTTTACTTTTTCTATAATACATAAATAAAATAAAATTATTTTTTTGATTATATATAATGAAAAAATTATCTAAATAAAAGACAATTAAAAAAAATTGTTAAAAAAAAATAAACCAAAAAAAAAATGTTCAAAAAAGTAAGATAAAAATTAATATAACTTCAAAAAAAAAATTAAAAAATAGTATTTATTTTATTCAAATTATAAACGACTAAACGATCATCAATTTTTTTCAAAAACATCATCATCAAATTATTCTCAATTAAAATCATTTTCATTTTCAATAAATAATACATATGCAATATATGAAAATCAATTAATAGCATGGATACCAAAAATTCAAAATTTATATGATGATAATTTAGAATATTTATCATCAACACCAATTTCATTTACAAATATAGGTTTTAAAAAAATAAAAAGTATATCATGTAATAGAGATATTTGTCATGCAATAACTGAAAGTGGCCAAGTTTATTCTTGGGGAATTGATATTGAAGAAAAAGGACTTCTTGCTTTAGGAAATAATATTTTTCAAGTTAAAATTCCTACTTTAAATAAATATTTAACTAAATTGAGAATTTATTATATTTCTTTAAGTGAAACTCATGGTGCTGCTTTGGATTATGGAAAAAATTTATATACTTGGGGAGATGATTCTTTTGGTCAATGTGGAAATAATACTAATTCTAATATTGAAAATAATAATAATATAAATAATAATGTTGAAAATAATTATAATACTGATAATAATAATATTGAAAATAATAATAATGAAAATAATAATTTGAATAATGAGAATTATTATTATAATAATATTTGTTTTATTCCTAAAAAAGTTGTTTTAAATGCTAGTTTTTATGTTAGTAAAGTTGAATGTGGGAAATATTATACTGCTGGAATTACTTTTGATGGTATTGCTTTTAAATTCGGAGTTATTAATTATAAAAATAAGAATAATGTTGATAATATTAAAAAAAATAATTCAAATCTTGTATTTTTTAATTTTAAAAATAATGAAAATTTTAATTATCAGTTTGATGATTTAAATTATGATAAAGTTACTAATATTTTCTGTGGGGAAGAATCACTTATTTTTATTACTCAAAAAGGAGATTTATTTATTTATTCTGAATTACAAGGATTATTTAAAATAAAATTATATAATGATGATATTGATAATGAAGAATTAAATTATTTAAGTGAAAAAGCACAAAATTATTTAATTGATTCAGTTAAATTTATAGACAGAACAATTTATGCTATTTCAAAGAATAATTCAATAATATATGAATTTATTAATTATACATATAAAAATAAAGATATTGATTTATATGATTATATACAAAATGAATATGATGTCAATGAAAATGTAAAATTATCAATGATAATTCAACCTTATTATGTTAAAGTTTTATTTTTTCAAATGAAATGTACTGAAAATTATTTGAGAGCTTTTGAAGAAGGTGATGATAAAATATTTTATAAGAGAAAATTTAATCCTGAATCAAATGATTTTTTAATGACAAATACTCTTAATAATTTTAATAATACATATGAAAGTGTATATTCTATCAATTCAAATGGAAATAATTTAACTACAATGAGTAAAATATCTAAAATTTCTAATATGCTTGGGAATATATTAGATAAAAAAATTGATAATTTAATAAATAAAACAAAAATATATTATAATTCTGATGGAAATGCATTTTTATTAGGAAAAAAAAGAATAGAATTAATAAAAGTTGATTTTGAAAATTATGAAGGTGTTAACTTTTTGGAAAATGAACCAATAAGTGTAATTTTAGGCTCAACAAACACAACATTTAATTTAACAAGTAATATATTAAATATTCCAATAAATGAAAATTATAAAAATGAAAGAAATAAATTAAGAATAAATTTTTTTGGTGATGAAAAAAATAGAGCATATTCAACATCAAAATCAACCTTATCAACTAGATTTAATAATAAAAATAAATTTAAAAATAATAGATTTGGACTAGATAATAATAATAATATTGATATTCCAGAGCAAAAATTAAGAGGACTTTCTTCTCAAAATTTCAATAATAATAATACTGATTATAATAATATTGATCAAAGTGAAAAAATAAAAGAAAAAATGAATAATTTTAGAAAAAACTTTAATGATAATGTTGAACAAAGAATAAATGATTCAAATAAAAATAAAGAAAATTTAATGAATAATTTAAAAAGAATTGAAAATAAAAGTAAAAGTCCGTATAGAAATGAAAATCAAATTTTAGATAAATATAAGGAACAAATTAAAAAAGAAAATGAATTAAATGAAAAAGCAAAAATTTTAAGAGAAGAAATGGATAAAAGAAATAAAGAAATAACAAATCAAGTAAATCAAAATAAAAACAATACTTATGATAATCAATTCATTAATTTAAAGGGTCGTCAACGAAATTCTGAACAATTTAATAGTTTTGACAGTCAAAATAATTCAAAAAGAAATTCAATTAATAATATTAAAATTGAAAAAGGGAATAATATTTATAATATTAAAACAAAAGCAATTAATGATAATGAAGGTAGTTCTCCTGAAAGAAAAAATAACAATAATTTAAAAGAAAATAATAAAACTAATAATAAAAATAATGAAATTGATTCTGAAAATGAGCATAAAAACAATAATAATGATATAAAAAATGAATTAAATAATTTCAATAATAATAATAAAAATGATTTTAAAAATGAATTAAATAATAATAATGGTGATGATAGTAATAATAATAATTATAATAATACTAATATTGATGATAAAAGAAATGAAGACAAAAATAAAGATAATCCACCTTTAAAATTAAGAAGTTCACTTAAAAAGAGTTCAAATCTTAAAAAAGTAGTAGATAAAAATGATGATAGCAATGAAGAAGAGAAATTAAATAAAGGAAAAAAAAAAAAACTCATTTTAAAACTTGATGATTCAAATGAAAGTGATGAAGAAAATAGTATAATAGAGAATAATATAAATATATATGACAATAAATTAAATAATGACAATAAGAATAAAAAAGAAAATAATGAAAAAGATAAAATGGATTTAAATATTAAAGAAAATGAAAAAAAAAATTTAACTAATAATGAAATTAATGAAAAACTAAATTCAAATAACAAAAAAGATAATCATGTAAATAAAAATAATAATAAAGATAAAAATGAAAATGAAAATAAAAATAATATTGTAAATCAAAGCAATGATATAAAAAATAATGAAAATAAAATAAATGAAAATGAAAAAGGAAATAAAAGAAAAGATAAAACAGAAAAAACAGATAATTTCAAAAATGAAAATAAACAAAATAATATAGAACCAAATGAAAAAGAAAAAAAAAATGATAATATAAATAATGAACATAATACTAATCACTCAAAAACTTTAAAAGGAATTTTAAAAAATTCTGAAGAAATAAAAAATAATAAAATAAATGAAAAACAAATAGAAAAAGAAGAAGAAGAAGAAGAAGAAGAAGAAGAAAACGAAGATATAAAAGAATATGACAATACAAATAATAAAAACAAAAAAAATAAGAAAAAAAATAATGAAAAAGAAAATGTAAATGATGGAAATAAAAAATTTGATAATAAACAAAATAAAATAAAGAAAGAAAAGAATAATGAAAATATAAATGAAAATAAAATGAATAATAAAGAAAATCAAGAAACAATAAAAGAAAAATCTGATATAAATACTACTATAGAGAAAGAGAAAATAAAAACACATTCAAATGATCTATTATCAAAAAATGAAATTAATAATGAAATATCAGAGAACAATTTATCACCAACAAGTAAAGATAATGATGATACAATAAATTTAAAATATGTTAATAATTCAAATGAAAATATTACTCCAAAGACTCAAAAAAAGAATGCAGAAAAAATATCTCAAAATTTTGAACATATTGCCCCAATATTATCTGAAGGAAATTCTCATAATGATTTAGGTGATGATACTATAATTAAAGATATGGTAGGATATTTTAATAATAAAAGAAAAATATCTGATATTATTATTAATGATAATATTAGTAAAAATGAAATTATTACTAGTAAAAATGATAATAATAATAATAGTAAAACTGATGAAAAGAAAATTAAAAATGATAATAATAGTAATAGTAAGACTGATAAAAAGAAAAGTAAAAATGATAATAATAGTAATAGTAAAACTGATAATAAGAATATTAAAAATGATAATAAGAATCATTCAAATGATAATAAGAATAATAAAAATAATAATAAGGATAAGAATACAAATGATATTACTAAAAAAAATGAAAATAATAATTATAGTAAAAAAGATAAAATAGATAAAAATAAAATTAATTCTCAAAGAGAAGTAAATATACTTCCTAATATTTTATATGAAAAAAATGTAAATGATAATAAAAAATCTCCAAATAATAATGATAATGAAATAAAATCAAATAAAAAAATAGGAGGACAAGGAAAATTTAGACCAAATATATTAAGTATGTTAGAAAAGAAAAACCAAGAATTAAAAAATAATGAAAATAATCCAGAAAACAAAAATCAGATAATAAATAACATAAATAACTCAAATTCAATAACAGGCACTCCAAATAAAAAAGATAATATATTACAAAACAAAAATAATAATTTAAATACAGAAAATCCCTACATAAAAACAGAAATAAACAAAAAAGAAAAACTAAATGAATTAAAAGACAAAATAAAGAATATATCAAAATATAGTTCATCAATACAACCAGAAAGACTAAAAGAATTTAAATTAAAAGTTTTAAAAAATATGGATAATAACTTAATGGAAATAGAAGATGCACCAACAACAAATGATAAATATAAATATATAAATCCCTCATCAAATGAATTGACAAAAACAATTAATTTACAAGTTGAAAATGAAAATAATATGTATCATATAAATAATGAATTAGGTTCTTCAAATGTAAAAGATATTGAATTTGAACCAAAAGAACTTGAAGAAATAAATAGTTTTTCTTTAAATAAACCAAATGTAAGAAGTAATAGATATAATAGTTTATTTATTCCGAATATTGTACCAACTGATAAGAATTCGACAAATAAATTTAATGATAATCCTTTAATTCCTTTTGATATAATTCCTGGAAAAGAAGATAATAAACATAAAAAAAATAAAAAATTAAAAATTGAAGATTTATATAATCAAAAAGAAGATAGTAATAATTCTATAAGTAATAGTAGTAGTAATAGTAGTAGTAGTAGTAGTAGTAGTTGTAGTAGTAGTAGTAGTCAAAGTGATAGTGAAAGTGAAAAAGAAATTAATGTAAATAAAGAAAAGAAGGATTCTTTAAAATTAAAAAATGAAAATAATTTAAATAATAATAATGTTATTAATAATAATAAAAATAATATTAATAATGTTAATAATACTAGAAATAATAAAAGTCCTTTTGGACAAGAAAATATTTTTAGAATAAGTACTAAATCAAATGAAAAAAATAAAGTTTATAAAAGCCCTGTTAATAATTTATTAACAAATTCTAAAATTATTAATGATGATAAAATTGTTTTATCTCCAAATGAAAAATATTTTAAAAATTTAAAAAATAATTTAATTGATGAACTAAATATAAATAGAACAATTAAGTCTGTGAGAAATTCTAAAAATTTTAAAATAATTGAACAAATTAAAAAAGAACAGAAAGAAAATAATAATAGTCAATTAAATGATGAAATTCAAAGAAAAAATTTATTTAATTATGATTCTAATGAAAGAAGAAATAGTGAAAATAATATAAATGGAACATTAAAAACTAATCAAAGTTTTAATAAAAATAATAACAAAATGATAAATACAAGTTTTAAAAAAAGTAGATCTAAAAATAGTTTTAATGCAAAAAAGTATATAAATACACAAGGTAATATGAATAAAAATAAAATGAAGACACCAACTCATAAGAAAAATACAACAGAAAAATTAAAAACAATTCCAAATTCTTCTAATGTTAAACAAACAAAAAAACAAAATCAAAAATTCATAATCCCTCAAAATTTAAATAATAATATGAAATTTATACAAAAAGATAATAGTAATAATAAAAATATTAAATCTAATATAAATAATACTGATAATTTTAATAATAATAAAAATGAATTAAATAAAAATGAAAATGAAAATGAAAATGAAGAAGAATCATATAATATATTAAGAGAAAAATTTTTAGAATTTTTAACAAAAAGTTATCATGGAAATATTCCAAAAGAAACAAAAGAAGAAGAAATATTAGATGAAAAATTATTTAGAAATTTAGCAAAAAATGAAATACCAATTGAAAATGATAATTTAGATAATTTAAAATGTAGTAAAAATATGAAAGAATTTTTAACAGAATCAATGAAAAATTTTAAATTAGAACAAATGAAAGAAAAAGTACATAAAATACAGGATGAAGATGAAGAATTACTTCCTCAGAAACTAGAGCTTGTACAATCAAATTTATTAGATTTAATTCATTTAGATTATGATAGTGAAAATAAAGGAAATGATAATATTTTAGAACCAATGGAATTAGATAAATCTCATTTAAATATAAGTATTAGAAAATCATTTATTGAATCAATTAGAGGATTTAGTCAAAGAAATTTACCTTCTGTTGAAAAATATGATAAAGATAAAAAATCAAGTTTATTTAAGTAATATCTATTATGGAGATTTAATTTATATTTTGATATTAATTTTTATTTTTTAGATAATTTGAATTTAATTTGATAATTTTTATATATAAAGATATAAAATAATATTAGAGAATATTAAAAATTTTTTAATGTTAATTGTATAGATGATAAAAAATAAATTTAATTAAATTTTTAATCATAATTAATGAAAGCAATTTTAATTAACAATGCTTTTATTTTATTTTTCAAATTTATTTTTATTTAATATTTTTAAAAATAAAAATATAATAATTGAAATTGTAATAAAATCTTATAATGATAACTTTTAATTTTCAAAATCTGTTAGGTAAACCATGAAAGTTCACATACAAGTTCATATTTAATATTTAAATAGAAAAAAATCAAGTCCATACTTACTTTATTGCTTATCCATCTTTTTAAATATTAGTGTTTCCATATTTGAAATTTATTTTTTCACAAATATTTTGATAGTTCAATTTTTTATTCTCTTTTTTCTTGTTAATCTAAAAAATCATTAGTTAGTTAGTTAGTTAAAGTCCGGCAAGCCTAATCATATTTTATATTAATTAACTAAAAAAGAAGAAATAAAGCATCTTACTCATATTTCTATTCTTCAAAAAGATCACCTTATGCATCTTTCTTATTATAATCTCCAAATTTGATATAGATTTCTCCAATATAGTTTTTAATTTCTCTAATTCCTTTATTGTCTTTTTTTTTTTTCGTCCTTCTTTTCTGGATGATTCTTAGAGTAATAAAAATTTATTCAATAATTTTATTAATTTAATTTTGTTGTTTTCCTATCTAATACTTCTAAATCATTCTTTAGTTTATCTCTTAATTCTTTAATTATCACACATTCATTTATAACATGATTAATGTTATTATCTTTTTTTTTACATAATACACATTTCTGAAATATATTTTTTCTAAAATATCCTCTATAACACATAAATTTAAGCAATAAAAAATCACCATCAACATACCAACTGTATATTCTATCTTTTAATCTATTTGTAAATTTATCATTGAAATATTATATCCTTCTTTTTCTGATAATGTTTTTAATCTTTTAACTATATATCTGTTATTATAAGCAGTAGAAGGATTATCTCTGTATTTAATATTTGTTTTATTTTTTTATCAAACATTGTTAATTTTTCATTAACAATATATTCATATTTCTCCTTTAATTTTAATAACCTACAAATTAAATAAGTATTTAAATCAGTTCTAATCAAAAAATCGTTAGTTAGTTAGTTAGTTAATGTCCGGCAAGCCGGCTCATATTGAATAATTAAATTAAAAAAAAAAAGAAACCCAAGCTTCATAGTTTACTCATCTTTTTTGTTGTTAGCTTTTCCAAATTTGTAGTACATATCTTTAATAAATGTTTTAATTAATTTTATGCCTTTATTATCTTTTTTCTTTTTTTCCTTTTTTTCAGTATAGTCTTTAGAGTAATAAAAGTATTCTATTTTTTCTAAAGTATTTAATTTCTCAATC
>JAEEGL011549503.1_pt1 | contig 10711 bp, 4 predicted proteins | sample 9134231 | NCBI WGS metagenome assembly JAEEGL01 (sample SAMN16246548, study PRJNA631951) | gut metagenome | biome: gut microbiome; feature: rumen; material: fiber-attached | host: Bos | place: Iran: Karaj | collected 2018-10 | reverse complement strand
CCCATGATGAAGTTAACTGGGCCAGACTTTCTCTCGTTCTCTGTGAACTTCTTCTTGAAGAAGATTGTTGCAAGAGCGATTGCGATTGGTGGAACCATACCGCCAACCATAACTGCTGCCATGATCATCCAACCTGTATCATTACCAGCGGCAAGTGAAGCTGTACCGAAAACGTATGCTGCCTTGTTGAAAGGACCACCCATATCTGTAGCCATCATAGCACCAAGTACAACACCGAGAGCTATCATTGAGCTTGTTCCCATTCCCTCAAGGAATGATGTAAGACCTGTGTTAAGAGCGCCCATGACTGGGTTAACTGCACACATAACAACTGATATCAACAGTGTACCAAACAATGGATAAATAAATACTGGTTTGATCCCTTCAAGTGATGCTGGAAGAACATCACAAATTCTTCTAAGACCAAGAACAATATAACCACCAACGAAACCTGCGAACAAAGCGCCAAGGAATGCTGAAGGAATGTCTCCACCTGGGTTATCGAATGTAGCACCTGTTGAAGCAAGGTAACCACCAACGAAACCAACTGCAAGACCTGGTCTATCAGCAATTGACTGAGCAATGAAACCTGCAAGGATTGGAAGCATGAATCCGAATGCTCCGCCACCGATTGTCTTGAACCAAGCAGCTACTGGTGTGTTTGTACCAAAGTTTGATGGATCAATTGAGTAATCATCAAGCAAGAATGCGATAGCGATGAGAACACCACCACCAATAACGAATGGAAGCATGTGTGATACACCATTCATTAAGTGCTTGTAAATCTTGCGGCCAACTGACTCGCCTGAATCATCTGTACGAGCAACACCGCCGCCTGCGTGATGATATACAGCTGCTGACTCAGCCTTCTCGAAAAGCTTCTCTGGTGTGTGGATAGCATCCTTTGTAGATGCCATAACAACCTTCTTGCCATCGAATGGTGCCATATCTATATTCTTGTCACATGCAATAATAACTGCATCAGCCTCTTCAATTTCTTTTGCTGTAAGAACGTCCTTAGCTCCGCCTGAACCGTCTTTTTCTACTCTGAATGCAATACCGAGGTCCTTTGCCTTACGCTCAAGTGACTCAGCAGCCATGAATGTATGAGCAATACCTGTTGGGCATGCTGTAACAGCAACTATCTTCTTTGCTCCTGCTGAAGCTGTAGCTGGTGCTGCCTGGCTGGCATCCTTCTCTGCTTCTTTCTCATCGATAAGTCTTAAGAATTCATCTACTGAAGTTGCCCCAACTAACTTCTTGCAGAATGCAGGGTCCATGAGAATTGTCATAAGCTTTGCAAGAACCTCAAGATGAGTATCTGCGCCGCCCTCTGGAGCTGCAATCATGAATAATAAGTCGCTTGGATTTCCATCCATAGCCTTGTAATCTACTCCTGCTGGACATGTGATTCCAACAAGACCTGCCTTTGCAACTGCTGCGGACTTGCCGTGTGGAACAGCAATACCGTTTCCAATTGCAGTAGAGCCCTTAGCCTCACGTGCTAAGATAGCCTCCTTGAATGCTGCCGCATCCTTTAAATTGCCTACTGACTCATGAAGAGCGATAAGCTTGTCAATAGCTTCGTTTTGGTCTGCCAAAGCTACGTTTAATTGGATCCCCCTAGGATCAATAAACTCTGAAATTCTCATATTCCCTCCTACAATGTTTTTAATAATGTTTCTATATCAGCAGCTTTTGCAAGTCCGTCTGAAAAAGCTGTTGCCGATCCTGCTGCAGTTCCCATTTTAAGAGCAGTCTCATAATTCTTTGTCTTCATGTATCCTGCCACGAAGCCTGCCACCATGGAATCTCCTGCACCTACTGAGTTTCTAACTGTTCCGCTAGGAACTCCAATGCGGTATCTCTTGCCCTCTTCATCTACAAGCATTGCGCCTGCACCTGCCATGGAAATGAGTACGTTTCTAGCACCCATCTTTTGAAGCTCAAGAGCTCCCTCATATATTTCATCATCTGATGTAAGTACCTTGCCAACAATCTCACCAAGCTCAAAATTGTTTGGCTTGATAAGGAATGGATGATACTTAAGTACGTTTGTAAGTAAGTCCTTTGTTGCATCAACAACGAACTGTATTCCCTTGCCCTGAAGCATAGAAAGAATTTTTTCATATACGTCATCTGGAAGTGAATTTGGAATTGAACCAGCAAGGATAAGTACATCACCCTCTACTAACTGTGAAAGCTTGTCGAAAAGTGCCTGCTGTGAAGCCTCGTCAATCTTTGGTCCCTGAGCGTTAATCTCAGTTTCCTCTGTGCCCTTAAGCTTAACGTTGATTCGAGAAATTCCTTCTTTGAGCTCGATAAAATCTGTATCGATTCCCTGAGCCTTTACTCCGTCATCAATGGCGTGTCCTGTAAAGCCTGCAATAAATCCAAGAGCTGTGCTCTTAAGTCCAAGCTCTGCAAGAACCATAGATACATTAATGCCCTTTCCTCCGAAATAGTACTCCTCACTAGCTGAGCGGTTTGTCATACCTGGTAAAAGGTCGCCGTCCATTCGTACTACATAATCAAGTGCTGGGTTAAATGTAACTGTATAAATCATTCTTTTTCCTCCATATCGCTTTGTCTGTTGCTCTATTCCCCGCAGATTTTAACAACTGTATGGTTTGTATAATCCTTTGATGCGAGTTTGTCTGTTATAATGCAGCAATCATTAATCTCTGCGAATGTTACCGAATTGATTTGATCGAACTTGGTATGGTCTGCAAGAACGTATGCCATGTATGCATGTCTAATAGCTTCTGTTTTGATCATTGCTTCGTCCACGTCTGGTGTGGTGAAGCCTGCTCTGATTGAGATGCCATTAGTTCCCATGAAGGCTTTGGTAAAGTGGTATTTCTTAATAATCTCTACACAGTCCGGACCTACCACCGCCTCTGTAGATTTTTTAAGTCGTCCACCAATCATGATAGTCTCAAGGCCTTTGTCGATAAGCTTCTTTGCGTGAACGACACCGTTGGTAATGTATTTTGCTTTGTAATTATCAATGTAATCAATCATCGCTAAGGTTGTGGTACCTGCATCGATGTAAACAAAATCATTATCCTGAATAAGATTAGCTGCGTATTTGCTAATGTTATCCTTTTCATTGACGTTCTTAAGTGCCTTTAGTGAAACTGTGTCCTCTTTTGTATTAACATCAAGAGAACTCATGGCAGTTGCACCGCCGAAAACCTTTATCAACTGCTTTGACGCGTTAAGAGCATTAATATCTCTTCTGATAGTAGCTGCGGAAGTATCTAAAATTTCCACTAACTCATTAACAGAAACCGCCTTTTTAGAATTGACTATTTCAACAATTTTGGACCGTCTTTCTTCAGTAAGCATTCAGTCATCCCCCCAACAATTGATATTACAACTTTTGTTTTTCTTGATTAGAAAACAAACTTTTTGATTATTTATGATTGTTGTAATCAAAATATAACATCATTTTTAATCACTAACAATCATATTCAATCAAATAAAATCATCGGAGAGCAAATTCCGTCACTATTCACATTTCTCGATGCTCACTTTTGTGTATTTCATTCAATAAAAATCACTAAATATAGGGAGACCAACTTGATCTCCCTAAACATTTCACTTTTTGTGATTACTTTTGTCCGTGTACATTCTCTTATCTGCCTCATCTAAAAGCAGACCGATATCATTCACTTCTGAGTAGACAGCCATGCCCACAGAGAGCCTTAATTTGACCTCCACGTGGTCTACCATTTTAATTGTTGAAACCTGATGAGCGATATCCTGCATTATGTCTTCATTTTCCTGCATATTTTGGAACATGTGAAGAATAATAAATTCATCGCCACCAAATCTAAATACCAAGCTATTCTCTGATGCCACAATACGAAGGCGCTCACTTACCGCTTTTAATATTACATCACCAAAATCATGGCCATAAATATCATTAATCTGCTTAAATTTATCTATGTCTACCAAGAACAGAGCAAAGTCCATGCCGTCCTCTTTGTACTGCTCCTCATAACGACCAATGATATCGTTGAAACCTCGCCTATTATAAACACCGGTTAACTCGTCAGTTCTAGATATCTTTTTAAGCTTCTTCTTTTCAACATTCTCATCAGTCACATCCTTAAAGAAGCCAATTAGACCAATTAATTCACCATCGATGACAAATGGCATTTTCGTTGCCACAATATCTCTTACTTCACCCTTAACGATGCATTCTCCAGCGACATCCTTAATAATTTTGCCATTATGAATTACGTCTAATTCTATTGACCTGAACGGTTCTGGGTTAATATGCCAGCCCATATCCTCATCAGTTTTACCAAGTATTGCGTCCACTGAATTAAAACCATAGTAATCTAGGAACATTTTGTTTGCACCCAAAAACCTGCGTTCAGTATCCTTCCAGAAAATGCCTATAGGGGTCAATCTGAGGACACTCGCGATGATATTATGGCTCTCACCTAGGATTACGTCTGCACTGTAGCCGTCGGCCAACTCTGCTTCAATTGACCTACTAATGAAGTCATCCACCATTGATACGCACACAAGCATTGACAGATTTCCCCCAAGATTTATAAGTGACAGGGAAACTGTTTTCCATTTATAAGATCCTTCACCATCTACAACTCTAAACAAGCTTATGGCTTTTCTATTTTTGGTATTTGTTAATCGTTCTTCTATAGTGTCAATATTCATATAGGACAGGAATCGTTCCCTATCCTCAGAATAAATTCGTTTACTAGCAAGCTCATTAATAACTTCTCTTGGTACTTTATTCTTATTTTTTAGATGAAGTCGATTATTTTCAAGATACACATTCTCGAAATAATTCTCAGTAATTCCAAATAAATCAATACACTCGTACAACGAGAGCATTCCCTTGGTGATAATGTTCATCTTTTCATCTAAGTCTTTATCTACAAATCTAGAAACGGTGCGCATTGAAAGCAAGTATGCATCTATACCACCAATGGTATCCTCTGCAATATGGCGGATTTTTAGATTGACAATTCTGCCCTTCTCCACAAAATCCATGGTCTCCTGCTGATGGCTTTCCTTACTTTTCTCACACATATCCCAGAAATGCCCATAGCGCTCCCATTTATCACTATTATTCATCATAGCTTCTGCAGATTCATTATCTGTGTCGCCATTAATCAGCATTTCATTTCTATAGCCCGCATTGGTATAGATAAATTTCCACTTATGGTCTTTTACAATTCCAATAGAAAGTGGCAATGGATTCTTGGTCAAATCGGTACCAATATTTTGCAGTGGATTCTGTCGAAGCACATCAATTTTGCCTATAGCGTTATAAAACAATCTAGCCTCATTATCCTCACTCTCTATACCTTCCGACGCTACATATTCAACGCTTTCTATAAAAGGCATAGGACGACCTATAAGGTATCCCTGGACTATCTCACAGCCCAGTGCTTTCACAAATTCATACTGTTCCCTAGTCTCAACACCCTCGATAAGCGTATGCATTCCCAGATTCTTAACAAGAGAAATAACGTGCCTTAGGATTATCTTTCCGTGGTTAGTTTCATCGAAATCCCTCAAGAACTCCATATCGATTTTGACAACATCAAACTCAAAGTTCTTTAAAGTATTCAAGGAAGAATAGCCACTTCCAAAATCGTCCATCCAAACGGAAAAACCATTTTGCTTAAGCTTCTTTACCTGTGACTTAATAAGTGCCGGATTATCTGTAATAACACTCTCTGTAATCTCAAAATGGCACATATACTTAGGGCACTGATATTTTTCCATTAGGGAATCAACGAAAGATGTAATGTCCAGCGCCTCGAAGTCCAATCTTGACAGATTCACAGAAACAGGTACAATCTCCCTTCCCTCCTGAATACACTGGGTAATATTCTTAATCACCTGTTCTATTACGAACTGGTCAATCTGGGTAATACGTCTATACTCTTCCAGCACCGGAATAAAATCATTTGGATAAATTGTGCCTTTAACTGGATCAATCCAACGTACCAGGGCCTCCCAAGAGCACAGCTTACCCGTAAGTGTACGAACCATCGGCTGATAGTACACCTGGATATAACCCTTTTCAATTGCTTCATCAAGATGATCTAAAATGAATTGTTTACGAAGAATAGCGCCATCCAACTCATCATCATAGAAACAATACTCCCGATCATATCGCTTCTTGATGCTGGCGCAAGCAGTTCTTGCACGGTCACAGCACTTCATGGCCACCAAGGATTTATCCTTTACCACAAAGATACCTGCCTTCAGCTCCAGATTAACATTTCGCTGATTTTCCTTTATGCGTGTGCGAATCTGCTTAATACTTGGCACTATCTGAACTGTCTTTGTAAAAACCGCAAAATGATCTCCTGTAAACCTAGAAACCAATTGCCTCTCAAATACATCATTTATAATTTCGGCAACCTCCTTCAACAGCAAGTCACCGCTCTCATAGCCGTAATTATCGTTATACAGCTTAAAATTTTCCACGTCAAAAAAGACAAAGGCATAGTCACTTTCGCCATCCATGGTGTCGATCAATTCTTGACTACAATTATAAAAGGTTTGCTTTTCCAGCAACCCCGTTAATTCATCTCTGAAAATGTGAGTTTCCTGCCCTTTTCCCATCGTAAATCCCCTAAAGTTGCTCTTTGAGTTATAATATTCTATCATTCAAATGTGAACATTCTTTAGAGAAATTGTTACTGCATGTTCATAAATCCAACAGGCCCCACTATCCTCTCCATTTTAGCCACCTTCCGGCCTTGGGCCTTGCCTTGCCCTACTGATATTTTAGGCCACACCAGCCCCTGCCAGGGCCTACCGGCCTATGGTTTTCACTTCGCAAGAATATTTCGTTTTCCTAATATGCAAAGACTCGCATCTTTTATTAGCATGTGTCTTTCTCATGTCTGGACAATTTTGAAAAAGGTATTTTATGGGCGGACACCAAAAACTATATTTAGTGCAACTCAGGCTCAGGGGGAATTGGGCGATTTTGGAATGAACCTAGAAAAATAAAAGCTGGATTATCAATATATTGGCATGCGCCGCTAGGACGGCGGCGCAAGTGCGACACGCGACACGATGTCGTATAAAGCACGGTGCCAATATATGATAATCCAGCTTTGTAATTTTTCTTGGTGAATGTATTATGAGCCCAATTCCCCCTTGAGACCTGAGTTGGACCAATTGAAAATAACTAAAATGTCCGCCCAGCAAAAATACATTTTGCAAAATAGTCCATCCATAGAAAGACATATGCGGGATGCTCCCTTTTGCATATTGGAAAACTGAAATATTCGCGAAATTGTGAAAACCACAGGCCGGTAGGCCCTAGCAGGAGGCTGGTGTGGCATGTAGTTGTTGGCGGGCGGGGCAAGGCCGGGCCGAGGGGGGCCGGTGTCCAAGGTAGTGGAGCCGGGCCAGGTGGATTTAGTCTTCCATGCGGGAGAACATTTTGCGGAATTCTTCTTCGCGGGATTTGGTCATGGTCAGTGTGATGTCACGGATTTCCATGCCGTCCTGTGCGAAGTAGAGCTTCAGGAAGAAGGTCATTATGCAGTTGTCCAGAGGTACTTCGATGGTGCGCCACTGGGTGTTCTCGCCGGTGAGGGTAACCATTTTGATAAGGTTTTTGTCACGGAATATGCTAAGTGGTATTTGAGCCAGCTCGCTTACTGCGTTGGCGCGTACAGTCATTGAGAGCTTATAGTCGCCACGTTCCTTGAGGGAAATTGACATCATGTTGGTGCTATTGCGACCTGTTTTGATGAGGGATGGATCAAGGTTATAGGTTCCGCTTTCATCAATGCGGATGTCAATCATTTCTTCAAAGGAAAGCTCATCTTCGTCGCACTCAGATAAGAGGGCTTCGTCCAGCTCGTTGTTGCGTCGTATGAATCGGGCAAATACTGGTCGTTCCATAATGAACTGGCAGATATTTGCTGCATTTCTTTGAAGCTCTCCACGACTTACGGTTTTGTTTTGTAGGGCTTCTTCCAAGTTGTCATGGTTGGTGTTGTCCTCAGCACTTTGGGTAACCATGTATAAATCGTTTTGGGCACGGACGATTGATGCCATGTCGGAATTGGTGCCGTGGCCTGCTACGCCGCCACGAGCCCACCAGTCAGTCATTACTACTCCTTTGAAGCCCCATTCGTTTCTGAGAATGCGGGTAACTAAATCGTAGTTAGATGAAGTGTAGTATCCGTTTACTGAGCCGTAGCTAGTCATTACCGCACTGGCATTTGCTTCCTTTACGGCAATCTCAAAGCCCTTGAGATAAATTTCACGAATTGCACGCTGTGATGCAACGTGCTCTACGGTATGGCGTCCACTTTCCTGAGTATTAAGAGCAAAGTGTTTGATTGTGCCTGTGACACCATATTTATGCATGCCCTTTAATTGAGCTGCAGCAATTTTACCTGTTAAGAATGGGTCCTCGGAAAAATATTCAAAGTTTCGTCCATTTAGTGGATGGCGATGGATATTCATTCCAGGGCCAAGCAATACGTCTATTTTATTTTTGCGAAGCTCTAGACCTTCCCAGTTATAAAGCTCCTCTGAAAGGTCAAGGTTCCAGCTAGATGCAAGGGCTGCTCCATTAGGCATGGCAAAGGCCTTTTTGCCTGAGTCCATACGAATACCGGATGGCCCATCAGAGCAGCAGCCTACTGGGATTCCTTTTTCTATAAGGGAATCTGTAACACCGCCAAAGGCGCCGCCACATCCTGGGGTTACCTTTGGAGAGCTCATGCCCTCACCTCTAACGATGCAGCAAAGCTCCTTATCAGAAAGCTGGCCAATGAACTCATCCATTGTGCATTTCTCATCCAAAACATCCACAAGCTTATGCTCATGATTTTTTTGTTCTATTTCTTTTGGCAAATCATTAAGGCGTTCCTGCTCAGGTGACACCTTGGCAGTAGGAGCAGTTTCGTATTTACGAATATATTCTCCATTATCGTCTACAGCAGGTTTGATTCTATCAAACTTTACCTTTGGAGCCATTGCCTCTGAAAGCTGTTCTATCACCTGAGTTTCCTGAAGCTCAAAGCCCGCAACGAACTCAGCATCCCTAACATTTTTCCCAAGGAAAAAGCTATACTCTCCTGCCTCCATAACATAGGCATTTTTGTAGCCTGTAACGCCACTATCATCAAAGCTTGAAAGCTGATAATTCGTAAATGCGATATTTAAAATCTGGCTCTCCCCTGGATTAAGCTCCTTAGTTTTTGCGAATCCAACCAGCTCTCTAGCTGGATTTCCCAAGTTCCCCTGAGGCTTAGAAGCATAGATTTGAACAACCTCTTTACCACTTCTATCACCTATGTTTGTAACCTGAATATCAAGCTCAACTTCATCACCGTATGTGAAACCAGCTGGCGCGATTTCAAACTGTGTATATGAAAGACCAAATCCAAAGGGATAAAGCACTCTATCCTTAGCAAAGGTCTCGAAATATCTATATCCTACGTAAATATCCTCCTGCTGGATATTACAAACATCCCCTCCGAAATTAGCATTTGATGGATAATCCTCAATATCGCAAGCCACAGTATCTGCCAAACGTCCCGATGGATTAACATCACCAGAAAGTACGTCAAGCACGCCATTGCCGCCCTCTTGGCCACCCTGCCAAATATAGGCCACTGCAGCCGGATTATACTTAGCCACCCATTTCATATCGATGATGTTACCTACATTCAAAAGAACCACTGTCTTCTCGAAAGCCCCAGTAACATTCTTTAGCATCTGCTCCTCATCCTCGGTGAGCAAATAGCTTCCCTTTGCATTGCTATTATCCTGATCCTCACCTGCAGTTCTGCCAATCAATACCACTGCCACATCTGCATTCTGAGCAGCCTTTTTCGCAACATCAGCAGTAATCTTCATTTCCTGCTGAAACCATGGCTCATCAGCCCATCCCTGACCTGCATCAAAAGGATGGTCCTTAATCCACTCATCATAAAGGCCCTTCAAATACTCATTAACTACAAATCTATCATCAGACTCAAGAGCCTCTCTAACACCAATCACATAATCAGTATTTACCATGCCTCCTGAGCCGGTTCCGCTTTTATAATAATTAAACTGACTTCTACCAAATAGAGCGACATTCGTGCCCTCAGAAAATGGCAGCACACCACCGTCATTCTTAAGCAGCACTATACCTTCTGCCACAGCCTGTCTTGCCACCGCAGCAAATTGCTTCACATCAAAAATCTTTTCGCTCATAAACCCTGTTCTCCATTACATAATTATTCCACCCAACCTCCAACTAAAAACTGCATTTACCATTCATGCACCTTTAGTTAAACGTTTAAGTTACTAATCTGATAATATTGGATATCACCGAAAATTTCCACCTTTTTTTACTTAAAACCTTACGAAAACTTGCCCTTCCCACTACCGCCTTAGGCCCTTTGGGCCCCAGTGCTTGCCACCTCCTCCGCCCACATTCCGCCGCCTAGGGCCACTTCCCCCGGCCACCCCTGGCTCACACAATTTCGCGAATATTTTTAGTTTTCCAATATGCAAAAGCAAGCATCCCGCATGTGTCTTTCTATGGATGAACTGTTTTGAAAAGTGTTTTCCTACTAGGTGGACACTATTAGTTTTCTTTTGTGCATCTCAGGGCTCAGGGGACTTGGGCTCATATTACGTTTGCTAAGAAAATTTAAAAAGCAGGTTTTGTAGATTTAAGCACCGGCTT
>JAEEGL017197441.1_pt1 | contig 10712 bp, 8 predicted proteins | sample 9134231 | NCBI WGS metagenome assembly JAEEGL01 (sample SAMN16246548, study PRJNA631951) | gut metagenome | biome: gut microbiome; feature: rumen; material: fiber-attached | host: Bos | place: Iran: Karaj | collected 2018-10 | reverse complement strand
TTGTATAGAATCAATATCATCATGGTTTTCTACAAGATAGTTATGAAAGCCAAATATAAGCTTCTTATTAACATTTCTAAAATCATAGCTTTTCTTTTCAATTCCATCAATTTCTTTAATAAGCTCGTCTACGTCTTTTTTTAAATAACATCCAATTACTTTTTCAATCAGCTTACTACTAATTACATTATAACTATTTTGAACAATTTCTAAGGTTATTTTAGAGTTTTGGCTAGACAACTGATCTAACATACCAAGAGCATCTCTTAGTCCGCCTTCGGATAAGGTGCAAATCTCAGCAATAGCGTCTTTATCAATATCGATTTTTTCTAAATTGCTCACTTCAGTAATTCTATTAATTAGAGCTTCTTGACTTATTTTGTTGAAATCAAACCTTTGACAACGCGATAAGATAGTTATTGGTACGCTTTCTATATTTGTCGTTGCTAAAATAAATACAACATTCTTTGGTGGTTCTTCCAATGTTAATAACAATGCATTAAAAGCACTTGGAGTAAGCATATGAACCTCGTCTATAATATATACTTTATACCTAGACATAGATGGAGATACTTTGACATTGTTAATAAGTTCTCTAGCATCATCTACCCTATTGTTTGATGCAGCATCAATCTCAATAATGTCTGGATTAGAACTAAAATTCAAGCAACTTTCGCACTTACCGCACGGACCATTATCATAGTTTTCACAATTTAAAGCTTTTGCAAAGACCTTTGCTGTGCTAGTTTTACCTGTTCCACGGGGTCCAGAAAAAATATAAGCGTGCGCTACTTTGTTACTAGAAATTGCATTTTTTAATGTATTTATTATAACATCTTGATCTACAATATTATTAAAATCGCTTGGACGATATTTTCTGTATAAAACTTTGTATTCCATAAGCAATCTCCCTCTAAATAATTATAGCATAGTTCAGCTGTTTTTACGCATTTTTTTGAATGATTTTTGCAATATTTTTATTAGCATCTCTTCATAAGTTGTTTGCTTATAGCTAACCATTGTTTTATTATATTCTTTTTTAAATGGCAACCTATTAGATAAATAATAACAACTATTAATCCTTGATTCTTTGATTACCGCTTCACACATTGAACATGGTTTTAAGGAAACATACATATCGCAGCCATCAAGACGCCAGTCTTTTAATTTTCTTTCTGCTTTTCTAATTGCAATTATTTCTGCGTGTGCGGTAACGTCATTAGTTTTTTTTCTTTTATTATAGGCACTGCTTATTATTTTGTTATTTTTAACTATTACTGCAGCAACTGCAATTTCGTTTTGTTTATTTGCTTTTTTCATTAAACTAATTATTTTTGTGTATATTTTATTTTCCATTTAATCACCTATAAAAAAAGTGCACACAAACAGTGATCGACGTGGCTGCTATATTCCTATCCTGACCAGGTTACGATATATTTGTTGCACGAACATATAATATCACAATCTTCATTTATATACAAACATTATGTTCCACGTGAAACATGATGCTAAATATTCAATTGATGTTCCACGTGAAACATAGAACAGCATTTTTTATCAATGTTCCACGTGGAACAAAAAAAGAGCGTTAATTGCTCTTTTCTTGTTCTGCATCGTCTGATTCTGAAGAATCATCTTCAACTTCAACTAAACTTACAGTTGTAACAAAGTGCTCGTCCTTAAGGTTGATAAGTCTTACTCCTTGAGCGGTTCTTCCTAAAGTGTTGATTTGATCTAATTTCATTCTCATTGCAATTCCATTGTTAGTCATAATAACAAGTTCTTTGTCATCATCAACTTTTTTGATTGCAACAATTGTACCATTCTTATCAGTTATATTAAGAGCTTTTACACCCTTACTTCCCCTACTTGTTTGTCTAAAATCAGATACTCTTGATTTTTTACCATATCCTTTGTTAGTAACTATTAGAATATTATTTTCATCCTCAACAATCTCGCAAGCAACACACTCTGCGCCAGAAAGATTAATACCTTTAACTCCGCTAGCAGTTCTGCCCATAGATCTAATATCGGATTCTATAAATTTACAAACCTTACCTAAACTAGAACCTAATAAAACTAAGCTATTACCATCAGTTTTCTTAACATCTAGTAATTCATCTGAGTCTTTTAGAGTAATAGCTATCTTACCAGTTACTCTAATATTCTCAAATTCAGATATTAAAGTCTTCTTAACTATTCCCTTTTTAGTAGCAAATAGTAAGAATCTAGAATCATCGTCTTTACTGATACTAATTATAGATTTAACATATTCATCTTTTTCTACTGGTATTAAGTTTACTATTGGTAAACCTTTTGCTTGCCTACTAAATTCAGGAATTTCGTATCCTTTCAATCTATATACCTTACCTTTATTAGTAAATAAAAGTACATGATCGTGAGTTTGAAGGTTTATCATGTTCATAACAAAATCTTCTTCATTAGTAGTAATTCCTTTAATTCCTACTCCTCCTCGATTTTGAGTTTTATATGTATCAGCTAACATTCTCTTGATATAACCTTTTTCGGTTATTGTAATAACTACATTGTCATTTGGAATTAATGATTCATCCTCAATATAATCAATAGCTGTCATATCTATAGTAGTTCTACGATCATCAGCATATTTTTTCTTAATTTCTAACATTTCTTCTTTAATAATGTTCATAACTTTCTCATTACTTGCTAAAATTGAATTTAATTCTTCAATAGTTTTATGTAATTCTGCTAAATGATTTTCTACATCTTCTCTTGCTAAACCAGTTAATCTACGTAATCTCATGTCTAGTATTGCTTGAGATTGTACGTCGTCTAAACCGAATTTTTCCATTAAATTTTGTTTAGCTTCAGCATCAGTCTTTGCCGCTCTAATTAATTTAATTACTTCATCAATGTTATCAAGTGCTATCTTTAATCCTTCATATATATGAGCTTCCTTCATAGCAGCATTTAAATCAAATCTAGTTCTTCTTATTATAACTTCTCTTTGATGATCAATATATTTTGAAATAATATCTTTTAAACCAAGTGTTTTTGGTGTTTTATCGTCAATCATTAATAGTATTATTCCATAACTAACTTGAAAATTAGTTAATTTATACAGCTTATTTAATACTACTTGAGCATTAGCATCTTTCTTTAAAGTGATAGTAATTTTAACACCATTTTTAAGGTCAGTGTGATAATCTGAGATGCCTTCAATCACTTTATTATGTACTAGTTCAGCAACTCTATTTTTTAAGTCACTTGTATTAACACCATAAGGAACCTCAGTAATTATAATATTATTATGACTACCGCTTTCTTCAATCTCGGCTTTACTTCTAATAGTAATTGTTCCTCTACCAGTTTCGTAAGCCTTTTTAATTCCACTATTTCCTAGAATTATACCTCCTGTAGGAAAATCCGGACCTTTAATGTATTGCATTAATCCCATAGTATCTATTTCAGGATTATCAATATAAGCAACGCATCCATCTATTACTTCACCTAAATTATGAGGTGGAATATTAGTAGCCATACCAACTGCAATTCCCATTGTTCCGTTAACTAAGATATTAGGAAATTTAGATGGTAAAACTACTGGTTCTTCATAAACTTCATCAAAGTTAGGAACCATATCTACGGTATTTTTCTTAATATCTCTTAACAACTCTAAAGATATTTTTGATAAACGTGATTCTGTATAACGATATGCAGCTGCTCCGTCACCTTCAATGTTACCAAAGTTTCCGTGACCATCAATAAGCATGTATCTTTCATTAAAATCTTGAGCTAAACGAACCATTGCTTCATATATTGATGAGTCTCCATGTGGATGGTAACGCCCCATAACATTACCTACTGTAGTAGCACATTTACGATGTGGTTTATCAGGAGTATATCCATTTTCATACATTGACCATAAAATACGACGATGAACTGGTTTTAATCCATCTCGTAAATCTGGAATAGCACGTGATGTAATAACACTTACTGAATAATCGATAAATGATTTTTTTATTTCTTTTACGATGTTATTCTCTACGAAACTATCTTTCTCATGATATGTTCCATTAAAACTATCAACAATTTCTTCTTCGTTGTCTACGTTTGTTTCAATTAGATCTTTTGTTTCTTCGTTGTCCATTATTTCACCCCCTACTAAATATCAACATCCGCATATCTTGCGTTGTCTTCGATAAATTGTCTTCTTGGTTCAACATCTTCACCCATTAATTGTGAGAAGATTTGATCTGCTTCTACAAGGTCCTCGACATTAATTCGTCTTAATACTCTTGTATTTATATCCATAGTTGTTTCATAAAGTTCTTCAGCGTCCATTTCACCAAGACCTTTCATTCTTGTTATTTCACAACTATTTCTTTCTGAGTCTTTTAAAGTACTTAAATAAGCTTCTTTTTCGGCCTCGTCTAGGACATATTTTCTGGTTTTTCCATGTCTAATTTTAAATAATGGAGGTTGTGCTGCATATACATGACCTGCTTCAACTATTTGTCTAAAATATCTAAAGAATAATGTTAATAACAATACTCTAATATGTGAACCATCAACATCGGCATCGGTCATGATAACTATTTTGTCATATCTTAACTTTGATAAATCAAATTCAGCACCTATTCCTGTACCAAATGCAGTAATAATTGACTTAATTTCTTCATTAGATAAAGCTTTATCAAGTCTTGCTTTTTCAACATTTAATATTTTACCTCTTAAAGGAAGAATAGCTTGAGTCATTGAATCACGACCCTTTTTAGCAGATCCACCTGCTGAATCTCCCTCGACGATAAATATTTCTGTTTCACTTGGATCTTTACTCTTACAATCAGTAAGTTTACCCCAAGTATTTCCCATAGTTAAGTCAGATTTTCTTGATGCTTCTCTAGCCTTTCTTGCGGCATTTCTTGCTCTACAAGCTGCTATTGCTTTTTCAATAATCAATTTAGCTGAGGCAGGGTTTTCCATTAAAAATCTTTCAAATCCTTGAGAAAATACGCTATCAGCTAACTTTCTTACTTCTGAGTTACCTAGTCTACCTTTTGTTTGTCCTTCAAATTGTGGATTAGGATGTTTACAAGAAATAATCATTGTAAGACCTTCTTTAACATCATCACCAGTTAAAGACTCATCTTTTTCTTTTAATATGTTATTTTTTCTTGCATAACTATTAATAACTCTGGTAAGAGCTCTTCTTACCCCCTCTTCGTGAGTACCACCATCATGAGTATTAATGTTATTAACAAATGATAAAATATTATCAGCATAAGATGTGTTATATTGCATTGCTACTTCAAAAATAACTCCATCTTCTTCGCCTTCTAAATGAATAATGTCTTCATGAACAGGTGTTTTTCCTTTATTAATAAATTTTACATACTCAGAAATACCGCCCTCATATATAAATGTTTCACCTGTAGTATCTTCATCATCGCGATCATCTCTTAAATTAAGTGATAATCCCTTATTTAAGAAAGCAAGTTCTCTAGTTCTTACTTTTAATGTATCATAATCATATATTTCTGAATCAAAAATATCTGGATCAGGCTTAAATGTAACAGTTGTACCAGTTCTATTAGCTTCACAGTCACCTATAACAGTTAATTTTTGAACAGTTTTTCCACCATTTTCAAATTTTGCTTCATGTATTTTTCCATTTTTATAAACAGTTACAGTCACCCATTTAGATAAAGCATTAACTACACTAGCTCCAACTCCGTGAAGGCCGCCTGATACTTTATATCCTCCTCCACCAAATTTTCCACCAGCATGTAATACTGTATATACAGTTTCAACTGTGGATAGTCCGGTTTTAGGATGTATTTCTACTGGAATACCTCTACCATCATCTTTAACAGTTATTGAATTATCTTTATTAATAACAATTTCTATATTTTTACAATAACCAGCTAAAGCCTCATCAATAGAGTTATCAACTATCTCCCATACTAAGTGATGAAGACCTTTTACATCCGTAGTACCAATATACATACCAGGTCTTTTTCTTACGGCTTCTAATCCTTCAAGTACTTGAATATCGGAAGCTTCATAATGTGTTTCTTCTGCCATAATCTCACTCCTCTACAATTCCATTATTTACTTTAATAATTTTACTATTTTCTTTTATTGATTTTTTTACTTTAGATAACTCTGTGGTTGTAATAAATATTTGACATTTTTCAGGTAATAATTTAAGAATATTATTAATTTTTTCCTTATCTATTTCACTAAATAAGTCATCTAAAATCAAAATTGGGTAATATCCTCTTTCTTCATGAATCAAATTTACTTCGACTAATTTCATAGCAACTATAATGTTTTTTAATTGTCCTTCACTAGCCCATTCTTTTACTTTATTTTGATCTAAATAAAAATCAATATCATCTAGATGTATGCCTAATAAAGTTTTTCCAAAATTTAGTTCTTTTTGATAATATTTTTTATATTTTTTTAACATATTTTCTTTATTATCTTCAAAATTAGAAACGTATTTAATATTAACAGCACCACTTTTAGATATTTTAGAATAATACTCATTTATCTTTTGATTTATTTTTTCAATAAATTCTTTTCGATCATTAAAAATTTTTAAACCATAATCAAAAAGTTTTTCAGTCAAAATATCTAAATATTCAGAACTCTTATTTGAATTAATAAAAGACTGCTTTAAGTATGAATTTCTTTGTTTCAATAGCTTATTATAACAAGCTATGTTTTTTAAATATTCTTTTTTATAAAAAGACAATTCAATATTTAAAAACTTTCTTCTTACTATTGGCGTCTCTTTAAGTAATTTTAAGTCATCAGGTGAAAATACTATTATTGGTATATTCGATATATAATCACTTAATAAATTAACTTTATTATTATTTATTAATACCTTTTTTCCATCTTTAGTAATATCAACTTCATACTTATTTTTACTCTTTAATACTAGAGTTCCTTTTACTTTAGAAATATCCTTATCTTTTAATATTAAATGTTTTTCATTAATATTTCTAAATGACTTTGTAAGTCCTAAAACATATATAGCTTCTACGATATTTGTCTTACCACTTCCATTTTTTCCATGTATTATATTAACAAAAGGAGAAAATTTGATTTTTAACTTATGATAATTTCGAAAATTAGTGAGTTCTAAAACATCGACATTCATAAATTGCCCCCTTTTGAGCTAATATATTAAAATTATAGGCACCTACGTACACCTATACCCATAAACAATTATATCACAAAAAAAGAATTAATTAAATGATTTTTGATTAATTCTTCCTCTTAAAACTGATTCTAAACGTGTAGATCTTAATATTTGATTTTCAATGATTCCGAAAGTCGATGACAGTAAGATTTTTTGACCATTTTTAAATTTAATAACCACTCTTCCAGCTCCATTTGAATAATAATTTTCTATATTATTTAAACTAATCCATGAACATGAAGATATTCTAGGAGAACAAGTTGGAAAAAAGATAATATTTTTGCTTTCTTCTATAATAATTGGACATTTATAAGTTACTCCTATTAAACTAGCTGTTCCTTTTTGTCTTCCAGATAAACTACTACCAAAAAATGAACAACTATCTTCTATTATCTCATTAGCACTTTTATCCACTATAAAAGATCGAGTTGTTTCATATACTTTAGTTTTATCATTTTTACTTATTAATGCTAAAGTATTAGAATTTATTTCATAATCTTCCATTATTTCACCCCCAATCGAAATAAATTGAAATTATTAAAGCATAAAAAAACAACAAAAATTGTTGTTTTTTGTCGTATTAATAAGTTTTTATTGGTAATATCAATTGAATTAATGTTTCATCTTCTACTGATTTTAATACAATTGGTTTTGTATCACCATTCATAAGTAATAATATATCTTCATCTTTTAATGTTTTTAAAGCTTCTAACATATATTTAGAACTAAATGAAATTTCAAGCTTTTCTTTATTATTAGATTCAATATCCAATTTTTCCTCTGCTTTTCCAAGTTCTGAAGATGCAGTTAAAGTTAATTTTTTATTATCTACTAACATTTTTACAATATTTTTATCTTTTCCTTGAGTAAGTAATGAAGTTCTATCTATAGATGATGTATATTTAACATTATTTATTTTAATCATATATTCAAAATCATTTGGAATTAAATTACTTGTATTAGGATATGTTCCATTTAATAAATTTGTTTGAAATAAAATATTTTTATATTTAAATAATAATTTATTATTAAATACATGTAATATAATATTATCATCACTTAGCATTTTTTCTAATTCAATAATACTTCTTCCTGGAATAATAATATTAATACTATTATTTATGGATTTATTTAATTTTACTGTTTTTTTAGCTAAACGATAAGAATCAGTAGCAACACATTCTAATAAATCACCATTTATTTTTAAGTTTAGTCCTGTTAATAAAGGTCTTAATTCTTGAGTAGAAATAGCAAAAGATGTTTGATTAATTATTTTTTTTAATTCTTCTGCTTCTAATTCAATTGGATCTTTACTTTCGTCTAATTTAATAATTGGAAATTCTCCTGGATCCATACAATTTAAATTAAACTGATTCTCATTTGAATATATTTTTATTTTAAAACCTTCTTGAACTTCAAAATTGATAACATCAGAAGGCATCTTTCTAATAATATCTAATAAATATTTACTTTGAATAACAATAGTTCCTTCACTATCAACTTTTTTTATTTCTTTTTTATCAATAAGATTTTTTATTGTTAGTTCACCATCACTAGCTAGTAAAGATAATCCATCTTTATTTAATTCAAATTTAATTCCATTTAATATAGGTATTATATTTTTATTTGATATTGCTTTTATTACATTATTAAGTCCATCTAGAATAATATTTTTGTCAATTGAAAATTTCATTTTCATTCCTTCTTTCTTTCTTTTTTATAGTTTTATTTATTATAGCGTTGATAAGTTAGTAACTTTATTTTTTCTAGTAATTATCACTAAAAATGAATGTTTATAATAAGTTAATAATTATTAAGAAACTCACATTCTGTTTTTTATTTCATTAATAGCTACTTGTAAATTATTGTTTTCTTTTAATTCTTTTTCAATCTTTTCACAAGCAAAGATTACAGTTGAATGATCTCTACCTCCAAATTCTAATCCTATTTTAGGAAAAGTTTCATTTGTTTCCATTCTACACAAATACATTCCTAATTGTCTTGGATATGCTACTTTATTACTTCTCTTTTTACCTTTTAAATCATCTATTGTAATTCCATAATAACTTGCAACAGCTTTTTGTATCTTTTCTATACTACTTGCTGAATATATGTTAGTAGTAATAAAATCTTTTAATGCTTCATAAGCAAACTCTAAGTCTATTTTATCCGGAACAATCATTGCTGTATATGCCATTAATCTATTAATTGTTCCTTCTATATGTCTAACATCATTTTGACAAGAATTAGCAATATATTCAATTACTTTTTCGTCAATTTTATCAGCAATACTTGTATTAGCTATTTTATTTCTAATAATTCGACATCTTAAATCAAAATCCGGTGGATAAATATCAACTGGAAGTCCCCACATAAATCTTGATCTTAATCTTTCCTCTATCTTTTTTAAATCATCAGGACTTTTATCTGAACTGATTATTATTTGTTTTCCAGCCTTATGAAGTGCATTAAATGTGTTAAAAAATTATTGTTGAGTTTTATCTGCTCCAACTAAATATTGAATGTCATCAATTATTAACACATCAATATTACGATATTTATTTTTAAATTCATTTGCATATTCTAAAGAATTTGCATTTCTAGATAAATCAGCAATACCAGTATAATCAGTCATAAAGTCTTCACATGTAGCATACAAAACTTTTTTATCACTATTTTCTACTATATAATTACCAATGGCATGCATTAAATGAGTCTTTCCTAAACCACTCTTTCCATATATAAATAAAGGATTATGTATTTTACCAGGTGATTCAGCTACAGCTCTTGCAGATACATAAGCAAGTCTATTTGTATTACCAACAACAAAATTATTAAAATTTAGATTAGGATTCAAATTGGTTTCAAAAGAATCTACTACATTTGATTCATTATTTATAATATTTAGCTTATTTTGTTCTTCATATTCATCTTTTGTAAATATTTGTATTTCATAATTTTGATTAGTTAGATTAAATAAAATATCTTCCATAAAAGTATAATATTTATTATAAAGATTAGTTTTTTGAACATCCATTTTAACCAAAATTTTCATTACATTATTATTAATTGAGAGAAGTTCAAAATCTTTAAACCAAATGTTTAATGTTTGGACTGTTACTTGATCAGCAATCTCTTTTAAAAAGTCTTTCCAAAGTTTTTCAGTGTTCATTATCCACCCCCTACCTTTTTATAATTTTTCTAAATTGATTGTATCTCAATCAAATAAATAAAAGCAAGTATAAAACTAACTGTTAAAAGTTATTAACATACTTATAAACTTTTTTCTTTATATAATAACTTAAAAAAATCGACTTATCAACATTATCCACAAATTTTTTTAAAAATTATATTAACATGTTGATAAATAATAAAAAAATTATTAACATCTGTGTTTATAATTTAAAAATTATGGATATATATGCCAAAAAAATAACTAACAATATGTAAAAAAGCTTGACAATAATTAAATAATAATATTATAATGAAAAAGCTTTAGTGATGGAGGTGCAATATG
>JAEEGL017106614.1_pt1 | contig 10712 bp, 7 predicted proteins | sample 9134231 | NCBI WGS metagenome assembly JAEEGL01 (sample SAMN16246548, study PRJNA631951) | gut metagenome | biome: gut microbiome; feature: rumen; material: fiber-attached | host: Bos | place: Iran: Karaj | collected 2018-10 | reverse complement strand
GTCTCTGCTGATTTCGAAGAGGGTGTATTACTATGACTAAGACAAAGACAAAAACCATTGTGGACCAGGAGGGGAGAGCGGATTACTATTCCCTGGGCTTCTGGGAGAGAAACAGACTCTCCGGAGGTTATGTGTTCAAGAAGAAGGTGACGGACATCGGCGTGAGCATCGTCCGGTTCATCCTCCTCTTCGGTATGTGCTTCATGATCCTGCAGCCGATCTTAAACAAGATCTCTGTGAGCTTCATGACGGAGAAGGATCTGTACAACCCCATCGTCATCTCCATCCCGGAGCATTTCTCCACGGAGTTTTACCAGCTGGCAGCGGAGCTCATGACCTATTCCAAGTCCCTGGTGAATTCCCTGGTGGTCTCCTTTACCATCGCCCTTTTGCAGATCTCGGTCTGCACCCTGGTGGGTTACGGCTTCGCCCGGTTTGAGTTCCCCCTGAAAAAGATGTGGTTTGCCTTTGTCATCCTGGTGATCCTCATTCCGCCTCAGACCATCGCCAGCTCCCTGCACCTGCACTTTAAGTTTTTTGACATTCTGGGACTGTTCCGGCTGCTGACCGGTGACTATGTGAACCTCCGCGGATCCGCACTGCCTTACTACCTGATGAGCGCGGGCTGTATGGGCTTAAAGAACGGACTCTACATCTACATGATCCGTCAGTTCTTCCGTAACATCCCCGTGGATCTGGAGGAAGCGGCATACGTGGATGGCTGCGGCATGTTAAAGACCTTCGTGCGGATCATGCTCCCCGAAGGAAAGCCCATCCTGACCTCCTGCTTCCTGTTCGCCTTTGTGTGGCAGTGGACAGACGGCTTCTACTCCAAGATGTTCCTGGGCAAGGTCAGCCTCCTGAGCGTGCAGCTCTCCAGGATCGTGGACAGCCTGGGAGCCTACGTGCAGCGGATCAACGGCGTGAAGACCACCATCTCCGTGGCGTACTCCAACGCAGTCCTGTCCACCGGTACCCTGATGATCATCATGCCCCTCATCATCCTCTACCTGTTTGCACAGAGAGCATTCGTTGAGAGCATCAGCAGCACCGGTATCAAGATGTAACAAAAAATCGGCAAAAAAACGCAAGATTTCGGTAAATTTGAACAATATGTGAATAGCCTTTTCCGAGGGCATATCGGATAATACTATTGTGTAATTCGGGCTTTTTGCCCGGATCAATATCCTCTCTGGCAGAGAGGGAAATCTTTAAGGAGGATAAAAGTATGAAAAAGTCTCTTGCAAAAAAAGTGACGGTCGCTGTTACTCTGGCCGCCATGGCAATGAGCACCGTCGCATGCGGCGGAAGCGATGCACCTGCTGCACCTGCTGCTCCCGCTGAGCCCGCTGCTCCTGCCGCAGAACCTGCTGCTGAGCCCGCTGCTGAGCCCGCTGCAGAGCCTGCCGTTGAGGTTGAGCCTGAAGAGGAAGTCAGCCCCTACACCGTGATCACGGATGCAGACGGCAACCCCATCGACCTGGGCGGAATGGACATCATCATCCGCAACTGGTGGTCCGGCGAGCCGGGAGAGCCTCAGAACGAGTATGAGGAAGCTCTTCAGGAGTATCATGACTGGATCCAGGAAACCTACAACTTCACCATCAAGGAGCAGGCTATCTCTGACTGGGGCAGCACCCCTGCAGACTTCGTCGACTATGCTACCACCGGCGGTGACGAGAACTATGTCTGGATCCTTCGTGACGATCCGGCTATCACCTCCGCTATGGCAAACGGTCTGATGTATGACCTGTCCACTCTGGACTGCCTTGACTTCTCCGATGTCAAGTTCCAGAGAAACAAGCTGCATGAGCAGTACTCCAAGGACGGCAAGATCTACGCTATGTTCGCAGGATTCTCCGAGGCTCGTACCGGTGTCTACTTCAATAAGAGACTCCTTCAGGAGGCTGGTATCGATCCCGAGAGCATCTACGAGATGCAGAGAAACAACACCTGGACCTGGGATGCTTTCACCGATCTGATGAGCACCGTTCAGCAGGATAAGGACAACGATGGTGTCATCGACGTTTGGGGCCTGACCCTGAACGAGGGCGTTATGACCACCGCAGCTGTCTTCTCCAACGGCGGTTCTTACATCGGCAAGGATGACAACGGCTACTTCTACAACCTGGAGAGCGCTGAGACCCTGGAGGCTCTGGAGTGGACTGTTGACACCTTCACCAAGTATGATGCTGAGCAGGCTAATCCGGAAGGCGCTGAGTGGGATTACTACAAAGAGCAGTTCGTGAACGGCGGCGCTGCATTCATGGTTGACGACGAGTACTGCGGAACTCCCGGAAACTTCCTTGAGGACATGCAGGATGAGGTCGGCTTCGTGATGTTCCCCATGGGACCTAAGGGCAAGACCTACATCAACGTCTGGTCCAACAACCCTGCAGCTATCCCTGCTTGCTACGATGCTGACAAGGCTTGGAAGATCGCATTCGCTTGGAACCTCTACACCGATGCTCCTGCCGGCTACGAGGATTACAACGGCTATCTGTCCACCGCTCGTAACGGTATCTTCGATGCTGAGTCTGTTGATGAGACCATCACCATGATGACCGAAGCTGAGCACGGCACCATCGCATTCCACGGCATGATCCCGAACCTGAACCTTGGTCCCGACCTCATCTGGTCCATCGGACCCGGCGCTGTTGTTTCCGAGAAGGTTGAGGCAATTCGCGACACTTGGATGCAGTATGTTGAGGATGCAAACAAGTAATCTGACTTCATAGCATCACGCATTCTTATGTACCACTGCGGGCGGCGTTCGAATGGCGCCGCCCGTTTTGTGTCAAATCGGATATTCAAAATACCCGTAAATACGGGAAAAAGTGAGAGCATTCAGAGCGTCATGAGTTTTCGAAGCAGCATCATCAAAAGCAGAATAAAGGGAACGGCTGCCGTTCTGGCAGGGGTTTGCACGTTGGGGATCCTTGGCGGATGCGGGGCTGTGACGGAAGAGACTCCCATGGTCATCGTGGAGGAGCAGGATGAGAGCATCTCGTACCGGACCGCTACGGCCCAGATCGGGGATGTGGTATGCACACGCAATGTGAACTGCACCTATCGGCAGACCAGGGATCAGCAGGTCTCCTTTACACTTGGCGGACGGGTCGTGGACCATGTCTATGTGATGAAGGGGGACACGGTCAAGAAGGGGGATCTCCTGGCGGAGCTCTCCGCTGGCAATCTGGAAGACCGGATCGCGGAACTGGAGTACCGGATCGCCCGGAACGAACTGCAGGCGGGATATCTCCCGATCCAGCACGAATTTGATTACCGGCAGGCATGGGGGCAGTTTTTCTACTATACCTGGCAGAACAGCGGGGATGTGGAAAACCTTCACAAAAACCAGGACCAGCTGGCAAAGCAGTACACGGAGCGGATGGAGGACTATAACGACGCTCTGGAGTTTGACCGGAAGGAGCTGGCAGCCCTGAAGTCGGAGCTGGCCAGAAGCCGGGTATATGCCGAACTGGACGGCACCGTATACAAGCTGACGGAAAATCTGGAGGGATCCACCTCCCGGAAGGACGAGGTGGTGATGACCATCGTGGATGATTCCGAGTGTATCTTCGAGGCGGAGATGCCGGAGCTGGCGGATCTGTTCCCGGAGGATGTGCCGGTGGAGATGACGGTGGTCTACGGAAGCGGAGCGGGGACCTATTCCCTGATCCCTTACGAGAGAGATACCTGGGAGGAGAAGCTCCTGTTCACGGTGCTGGAAGCCCCGGAAAACGCACAGCTGGAAGTGGGGACCGCAGGTACCATCCATGTGCAGACCGACAAACGGGAGAATGTGCTCTGCGTGCCCAAGGAAACGGTGCACCAGGCGGATGACCGCACTTATGTCTACGTCCTGAACGACGAGGGCATGCGGGAAGTGAGAAATGTGACCATCGGCCTCATCGGAGATACCATGACCGAGATCAAAGAAGGACTTTCGGACGGAGAGAAGGTAGTCAAGCGTTGAGAAAACAGGTTTTGCAAAACAGAAAAAAGAAACGCGGAAAAGCGCTCCTGGCGCTGGGACTGGCTGTATCCGTGCTGGCCGGCTGCGCACAGGGAGCTGCCTCGCCGGAGGAGGAGACCATCGAGCTCCTGGAGCCCGTGGGAGTCTCTCTTCGCTACGAGGAAGCCGCTTACCGCAATCTCTACAATGCGGAGATCTTCAATGCGGTGCTCTGCCCCGAGGTGCGGGAATACTCCTATCCCGAGGAGCAAAGCTTCGCCAGATACGGAGCGCTCCCCGGAGAGAGCGTAAAGACCGGAGGCCTGCTGCTGCAGGCGGACTACGGCGATATCGACGATCAGGTAAAGGACCTGCGGGAGCAGGTGGAAAAGCTGGATCATGAGTATGAGAAATACTGTGCCGATGCCCAGGATGACTTAAATTACGCAAAGTGGGACGAGCAGGAAGACAAGCGTACCCAGGAGTTGACCAAGCTGGCCAGAGAGCGGCTGGAGGAGGAGATGCGGGAGCGGGGAGAGCTGTATACCCTGGACAGGCAGCATCTGAATGACACCATAAACCGGCTGCTGCGCAGGAAGAAGACCTATCAGCTCCTGGCCCAGAGAGAGGGCGAGGTGGTATCCATCGGCCTCTTTGATCTGAACGAGAACCGCAAGATCGGAAAAGGGATCTCCGCCGTGGCGGTGGGAGACCCGGAGAGTCTGGTGCTTCGAAGCGATCTGGTGAGCCGGAGCGCGGTCCACAAGGCGGAAGATCTGTATGCCATCATCGACGGTGAGCGCTACGAAGTGGAATATGAGGAACTGGACACGGAGACCTACAACCGGATCCTGAAGCGGGACGGTGTGGTTTACAGCACCTTCCGGCTGAGTGCGGGAAGCGAAGGCTTAAGCGTTGGCACCTACGGGGTCATCGTTCTGGTCTCCCAGGCGGCGGAGGAGGTGCTCTGTGTGCCGAAGGATGCGGTGACCAAGGGGGATGACGGGGACTATGTCTGGGTCTGCGATCCCGTCAGCGGCGAGACCAGAGAAGCCTACGTCCGCACCGGCAGAAGCGACGGCATGTATGTGGAAGTCCTCTCCGGCGTGGAAGAGGGGGACTGCGTCCTGTCGGAATCCGCTCTGACCGGCACGGCGGATGCGAAGGAGGAGATCTCCACCGCCCGGCTGACCATGGGCAGTGTGGCGGCGGAGTATTCCAATTCCGGATATCTGTTCTATCCTTCCTCGGAGTATCTGTACAATACCGTGGAGCACGGCAATGTATACCTGAAGGAATTCAATGTGGTGATGTACCAGCAGGTGACGAAGGGCGAGGTGCTGGCCACCCTGGAGGTCCAGCCGGAGAGCATCGAGATCGAGCGAAGGACCCGGGAGATCGAGCGGGAACGCGTTCGCATCGAAGAGCTTCGGGCTACCCTTGCGGATCTGGATCCCGAGATCCGTTCCCATCTGGACCGGATCCGTCAGACAAACCGGACCATAAGAGACCGGGAGGAGGCGCTTCAGGAAAAGGAAAAGGAACTGAGAGAGTACCGCACCGCTTCCGGCATCATCAGCCTGAAGGCGCCCTACGACGGCATCATCACCGGGATCACCTGGAGCAAACCCGGAGATCTTCTGTACTATAAACAGGGGCTTGTGGGCATCGCAAAGGACACCCTGAGCTATCTGGCGGTGGAGGACGGCGGCGGTCAGCTCTCCTACGGCAATGAAGTGACCATCACCTACAAGGATCAGGAAGGCCAGACCCGGGAAGCAGTGGGAACGGTTTCCACAGCCAATGCCCGGGCGGTGAGCAAGGACCTGGTCAGCGGCTATGCACTGATCCGGGTTCCCGAGGGAGCGCTGGGAGAGATGGCCGGCAGCGAGCAGGGAGCGGAAGGCTGGTGGAGCCGCAGCAGCTTCGATGTGAAGGCCCGGATCCGGGATATGGACAATGTACTGCTGGTGCCCAGAAGAGCCGTGAAGGAATCCGGCGGCACCACCTATGTCACCGTGCTGGATGAAAACGGTGACAGACGCCGCGTGAGCTTTGTAGCCGGCGGCTCGGACAGAGAGAATTACTGGTGTGTCATGGGACTCACAGAAGGAATGCAGGTATGTTTGGAATAACCGTTTTAAAGTTATGGCATAAAAAGTGGATGAATCTGTGCCTGATCCTGGGGTGCACGCTCCTCATCGCGACGACGGTCAGCTTCCCGATGTACCAGGCGGCCGCCTATGACCGGATGCTCCGGGATGAATTCGATCATTTCTACGCAAAGGAGGGCTCCTGGCCCACCGGCGCCGAGATGACCACCGTTTCGAAAAAAGACAAGACCGGCGCGGCGATCTCCAAGCTGGAGACCTTCCAGAACGGCTTCGCCCAGACGCTGGGTGTGACAGAGAAGGAAAAGATCCGTCTCTATACCCACAGCCGGATGGATCTGCACTCCGAGATGAACCGACCGGATGCCGGGACCCTGTCGCTGCGGCTGGGCGCCATGAGCGATCTGCCGGAGCATGTGAAGCTCCTGGCAGGGGAGATCTACGCCGGGGACCCCTCCGCAGACGGTGTGATCGATATCGTGGTCACCCAGGGGTGCCTGACTGCCCAGGGACTGCTGGTGGGGGAGACCCTTCGGTTCGATGCCATGAAGGATGCACAGGGAAATCCCATCCGCCTTCGGGTGACGGGGGTCATCGCACCTCAGTCCATGACGGATATCTACTGGCAGACGGATCCGGAGGAGCTCTCCGATGTGCTCCTGATGGATATGGATCTGTTCTCCGCCATGTTTACCGGCGAGAATGCAGGAAAGTATACCCTGACCTGCAAGTATGACATGCTCTTTGAGTATGCCGATCTGCGGGCCCCTCAGGTGGCGTATCTGCAGGCCCAGACGGATTACCTCACAACAGCCAGCTCCTACCGGAGCGTGTTAAAGCTCTTTGACTATCCCGAGATCCTGAAGGAGTATGCCCAGAAGCGGGAGCGGATCTTTGCCACGCTGATGATCCTGCAGATCCCCGTGCTGGTGATGCTGGCGGCGTTCCTGTTCATGATCTCCGGTCAGATGTATGAGATGGAGCGGAACGAGATCTCCGTCATCAAGAGCCGCGGAAGCTCCAGAGCCCAGATCTTCCGGCTGTATCTGTATCAGTGCGGGATCCTGACCATTGTGGGCGCCCTGCTGGGGATCCCCCTGGGCCGGGTCTTTGCCAGAGGCCTGGGAGCCACCTCCAGCTTCCTGCAGTTTGACAGTTCCAGACTCTCCGAGGTGAGCTTTACCAGAGAGTGTGCCTTTTATGCGGCGGGAGCCATGCTGGTGACCCTGGGGAGCATGACCCTCCCGGCCATCCGGCACAGCCGCGTCTCCATCGTGCATCTGAAGGCCCAGAAGGCCATGCGGAAGAAGACCTGGTGGGAGAAGGTGTATCTGGACATCATCCTCATCGGCGTGTCGATCTACGGTTATTACAGTTTTCACCGGGATGCCCAGAAGCTCTCCGAGCATGTGCTCTCGGGCAAGGGGCTGGATCCCCTGCTCTACATCAGCTCCTCGGTGTTCATTTTGGGATGCGGGCTTTTGTTCCTGCGTCTGCAGCCTCTGTTTGTGCGGCTTCTGCTGGCCATCAGCGGGAAGGTCCTGCGGCCTGCCATCTACGTCTCTCTGCGGGAGAGCGTGAGAAACTCCCGGAAGCAGCAGCTGATCATGCTCTTCCTGATCCTGACGGTGTCCCTGGGCATGTATCATGCCAATGTGGCCAGCACCATCATGGCCAACGCGGAGGAGAACGCCAGATATCTGGACGGCGCGGATGTGATCCTGCGGGAGGTCTGGACGGAGAAGGTGGATGAGGAAGGACGCTCCACCGGACAGTTTGTGGAGCCGGATTATGCAAAGTACGCTTCCATGCCCGGCGTGGACGGATACACCAGAGTCTTCTACGATGACAAGGCGGCTGCGGTTACCTCCGGGGGGAACAGCAGACAGGCCGTGACCCTCATGGGGATCCACACCAGAGAATTCGGATCCGAGACCGCGGTGTCCGGAGCCTTTCTGCCCCGGCCCTACAGACAGTACCTCAACGACCTGGCGGTGGTCAGCGACGGATTCCTGGCTTCCATGGATTTCCATACCAAACTTGGCTTTGAAGTGGGAGACTCCGTGACGGTGTTAAACCGCTACGGCGGCAGCACCACCGGGAAGATCGTGGCCTTTTTCGACTATTTCCCGGGCTATGCCCCCTCGGTGGTGGAGATCGGACCGGACGGAAGCGCCTTCCGCAGCGACCGGTTTTTGCTGGTGGGTCATTATGCCTCCTTTGTCCGCAAATGGGGAACCCTCCCCTATGAAGTCTGGGTGGACCGGACGGAAGGGGCGGACGATGCGGCGTTTTACGACTGGATCGAGGAAAAGAACCTGCGTCTGACGAAGTTTACGGATCGCGACAGGGATGTGGAGGATGCCATGACGGATCCGCTCCTGCAGGGTACCGGCGGCGTTTTGTCCATGGGATTTGTGGTAACAATCCTGCTGTGTGCGGTGGGATACCTGATCTACTGGGTGATGTCCATCCGGGAAAGAGAGCTGACCTTCGGTGTCCTCAGGGCCTGCGGTCTGCACAAGAGAGAGCTCTTTACCATGCTGCTCATCGAACAGCTCTTTTCCGGCGGACTGTCCATCGCAGCGGGCATCGGCATCGGCAAGGGGGCTTCGAAGCTCTTTGTCCCCATCCTGCAGCAGGCCTATGCTGCGGCCAACCAGGCCATCCCCATGCAGGTGGTGGCCAACGCGGCGGCACTGGACAGACTCTATGTGGTGCTGGCGCTGGTCATGACGGTGAGCCTGCTGGTCCTGGTGCTGCTCCTCTTTAGAATGAATGTCTCGAAGGCTTTGAAGCTGGGTGAGGAATAACCATGAAGAATGTGATCGAGTGTGAAAAGATCAGCCGGAAGTTCCCGGTGCCCGGGGGCGAGTTCTATGCCCTGAAGGGGATCGATGCCGCGGTGCCGGAGGGGTGCTTTGCCATCCTGAAAGGCCGCTCCGGTTCCGGCAAGACGACGCTGATGAACATCATCGGGACCCTGGACGACCCTTCCGAGGGGCGGGTGCTGATCGACGGGACCGAGATCCGGGGCATGAGTGCCAAAAAGCGGGAGGACCTGCGGAGAAAGCGGATGGGATTTGTGTTTCAGTCCGTGTCCCTGATCCCCTCCCTGAATGCCTGGCAGAATGTGGAGTTTTCCATGCGGATGGCCGGGATCAAATACAGCAAGGAGCGGGATGCGCGCATCGAGGAATGCCTGCGCCGTGTCGGTCTCTGGAACCGAAGAAATCATATGCCGGCGGAGATGTCCGGCGGTGAGCAGCAAAGAGTCGCCATCGCCAGAGCCATCGCCCACAGGCCCGGGATCCTGCTGGCGGATGAGCCCACGGCAGAGCTGGACAGCGCCATGGCGGCCACGGTGACGGGGGTCTTTCAGGAGATGTCCAAGACCGAAGGCATCACCATCCTCATGACCACCCACGATGTGGGACTGATGGATGCGGCGGATATGATCATTGAACTGGAGAACGGAGAGCGGAAGTCGTGAGCGAAGAAATGATCCGGGCCGAGAGCCTGGTGAAGATTTACAAGACCAAAGAGACGGAAGTGCTGGCGCTGCAGGGGCTGGATCTGACGGTGGAGACCGGGGAACTGACGGCCATCATCGGCAACAGCGGAAGCGGCAAGAGTACCTTCCTGAACATGATCGGCGGACTGGACAGACCCAGTGCGGGATCCCTTTTTGTGGACGGCAGCAACCTCTTTACCATGACCGAGCGGGAGCTGGTAAAATACAAGAGAGATACCGTGGGCTTTGTGTGGCAGAACAACGGGCGGAATCTCCTGCCGTTTCTCTCCGCCATCGAGAATGTGATGCTGCCCATGAACCTGTCCAGCACCCACAAAAAGCGCCAGAAGGCCCTGGAGCTTCTGGAGCGGGTGGGGATGGTGCACCGGAAGAACAGCCGGATGAACATGATGTCCGGAGGAGAACAGCAGCGGGTGGCCATCGCCATTGCTCTGGCCAATTCACCGAAGCTTCTGCTGGCGGATGAGCCCACCGGAAGTGTGGACCATGCCACGGCGGACTACATCTTCGGCGTCTTTTCCGATCTGAACAAGGAAGGACAGACCATCCTCATCGTCACCCACGATATGGCGCTGTCCAAAAAGGTGCGCCGGGTGGTGGCCATCCGGGACGGCAAGATCAGCAGTGAACGGGTCCTGAAGGAAAGCTATGCGGACCGCGTGCGGGAGAGCGGCATCGACTGGAGAGCCGAGAATACCCAGGATGAATACGCGATTCTGGACCGGGTGGGTCGCGTGCAGCTGCCCCAGGAGCTGTTAAAGGAGCTGGAGCTGGAGGGCAATAAGGTACGTGTCTCCTCCGTGAACGGAGAGATCCGGATCTCCAAGCCATAGGGCGGGAGCGGACTCCCCGGCCGGGGGACAGCAAAGGAGAACAATATGAACAAAGTCAGATTTCATCTGCCGGGACTGCGGTTTAACTATCCTCTCAACATGTTCTGGGTGAGCCTTTTGGAGCAGCACCCGGAATACTTCCGGGAGGGTGTGGAGATCGCGTCCTTTTTTGGTGTCTTTCCCACCTCCAGGTGGAACGGCGGGCGCTTCACCGGCGCGGATCAGTGCGATGCCGCCTTCGTCCATCAGGTCATCAAAGGGGCCAACGACAAGGG
>JAEEGL015859695.1_pt1 | contig 10712 bp, 6 predicted proteins | sample 9134231 | NCBI WGS metagenome assembly JAEEGL01 (sample SAMN16246548, study PRJNA631951) | gut metagenome | biome: gut microbiome; feature: rumen; material: fiber-attached | host: Bos | place: Iran: Karaj | collected 2018-10 | reverse complement strand
CCCGGCGTTGACATGTCGACCGGGTCACTGGGACAGGGCCTGTCAGCAGCGGTGGGAATGTGTCTGGCCAATAAGTTGGACGGCAATGGCTTTAGAACCTATGTGATCTGCGGTGATGGAGAAATCCAGGAAGGTCAGATCTGGGAAGCGGCAATGTCGGCCGGGCATTACCATCTGGATAATCTGTTACTGTTTGTAGACCATAACCGGCTGCAGTCAGACGGATTCAACAGTGAAGTCATGGAGATCGAATCGATCGGCGCCAAGTTTGCGGCCTTTAACTGGAACGTACTTTCCTGTGATGGTCATGATGTGGACGCGCTGGTAGAAGTTGCCAGATACGCCGGTCAGTGCAAGGGCATGCCTACTGTTGTCATTGCCGAAACCATTAAGGGCAAGGGTGTCAGCTTCATGGAAGACCAGCCCGGCTGGCATGGCAAGGCACCTGATGACCAGCAGCTGGCCCAGGCCCTGGCGGAACTGGGAGGTGAACAGTAATGAGCAGGATAGCAACCAGAGAAGCCTTTGGTCAGGCATTGGCCAAGCTGGCTCAGGAAAATGAGAACGTTGTGGCTCTGAGTGCCGATCTGGCCAATTCGGTCAAGAGCGCGGCCATGAAGAAAATCGCTCCTGAGCGCCACTACAACTTCGGCATCGCCGAAGCCAACATGATCGGGGCAGCTGCCGGCATGGCGGCTAACGGCAAGATACCATACGCGACCAGCTTTGCGATGTTTGCCTCCGGAAGAGCCTTTGATCAGGTGCGAAACATGATCGGTTATCCGCATCTTAATGTCAAGATCTGCGCTTCTCACTCCGGGCTGTCGGCCGTGGAAAACGGCGCTACGCACCAGGCTCTGGAAGACATGGCTCTGATGCGGGCCATTCCGGGCATGACGGTAATTCAGCCCTGCGATGATATCGAGACCCAACAGGCCATCAAGGCCATAAGCGAATTCAATGGGCCGGTTTACGTCCGGCTGGGACGCAACGCCGTAGAAGACGTCAATGGCGCTGATTACCATTTCCAACTGGGAAAGGGTGTCATCCTGCATGAAGGAAGCAGCCCGATCACCATGTTCGCTACCGGTGCCATGGTTCAGCAAAGTCTGAAGGCCCTGGAAATCCTGAAGGAAAAGGGAACTGATCCGACACTGATCAACATCCATACCATCAAGCCTCTGGATGAGCAGCTTGTTCTGGAATATGCTGGGAAGTCTGACTTCATCATCTCTCTGGAAGAGCACAGCATCATCGGCGGCTTAGGAAGCGCTATCGCTGAACTGACAGCGGCCAGCTGTCCCACCAGACAACTGTTCATCGGTACCAGAGATGTATATGGCGAAAGCGGCAGCTATGAGCAGCTGCTGGATAAATACGGACTTTCCGCCTCCAGGATAGCGGAAAAGATCCATGATTTCACCAATCGCTGAATAAATCGGAATTAATGATACGGCAGTCAGATCTGACTGCCGTTTGGCGTTATTAGGGGCATTTTTCGGACCGTAAGTCCCAAGAGCGGTATGGTATAATATAAACAGTAAAAAAGGACAGTAGGAAGATGAGAATAGCTGATTACCTTAACGACAACACGCTGATAATCTGTCCCCGGGAAGTACGCCTGGCCGCTCTTGGCTGGCTCAACGAAAACCGCCTGGTGCGCTCAGTCAAATTCATGTCATTGGAGGAATACCGCCGGAACTATTATTTTGACTATGACGAAAGAGCGGTCCTTTTCCTGTGCCGCAAACTGCAGTGTAAGGTTTCGGTTGCCCGGATGTATCTTGATAATCTCTGTTATGTGGAAGACAGGGATTACGGTAACGAAAAACTGAATCGGCTGGTAGAAATCAGAAGAGAGCTGGAAGAAGGAAAACTGCTGATTCATAACCCGCTGTTTCACAGCTGGCTGAAGAAGGTCAGAACGGTTGTTTACGGCTACGGTAAGCTGGACAGTTTTTCAGCAGGAATGATCGATGGTGAGATCATCGAATACCTTTACGATAGTGAGCGGGAATTCACCGTTAACGAGTTTGATAATCTGGAAGAAGAAGTGGAATGGCTGTTCAACAGCATTGTCGAACTGCTCAACAGCGGTACTGACATCAACAATATCTTCGTCACTAACCTTAATGATGAGTACGAAGCTGCACTGAGGCGCTTTGAGGAGTATTACGGGATCAGAGTTGACTATCACAACCGCGATTCCATAGTCGGAACGCCGCTGGTCAGGCAGTTCATGAGCTGGATCGGTGATCTTGATCATCAGCAGATCTATGAAAAGCTGCATGAATACAGCGACAGCCCCATTTATGATCAGCTCATCCATGTCCTCAACAAGTACATTGAGCATGATCTGAAGGATGTCAGGGAACTGATCCATGAAGATCTGCTGAACACCAGGGCAGTAATGCCTCAGCTGAGCAATGTGGTAAGGCCGGCTGAGATGTTCAAGCCGCTTAAAGATGATGAACACCTGTTTGTCCTGTCCTTTAACGATGCCTTCCCGAAAATGAAGACGGACACTGACTACATCAGCGATAACATCAAGTCGCTGGTTGCTTTGGATAACAGTGAACGGACTAACCTGATCACCAAGCAGAACACCCTTGGCTACCTTTCCACCGTTAAGAATCTTCATCTTTCCTATTGTCTCAACAGTTCATTCAGCCAGCATGGCATCTGCACGCTGGCGGATAATCTGAAAGTAGAGCGGCCGCAGCCTTCCTACGCTTATTCAGAAAAGTTCAACAGGACGAGAATGTATTATCAGCTGGAAGATTATCTCAAGTACCGCCAGCAGACCGACATTCTTCCCCGTCTTTACGGGAACTATCAGCGCAGCGGTTATCTGGAATTTGACAATACATTCAAGGGGCTCAGTGAGCAGCAGAAGAGCCAGCTGAAAAAGCCGATGCTTTCCTATACGTCCATGAATGAATATAATCTCTGCTCCTTTGCCTATTATCTGAGCCGGCAGCTCAAGATCGATCTCAAGAAGTCTACCTTCTACTTGCGGCTCGGCGAGCTTTTCCATGACATTCTGGAAAAATGCAGCCTGCAGGATCTTCAGGGCTTTGAGCAGAAATATGATGAACTGTCTTTGGAAATGGCCGAAGGAGTGAAGGAGGAATTCTTCCTGAAGAAGCTTAAGCCTGATCTTAAGAAAGCCATGGAGGTCATCTTTCAGCAGAAGCAGCATAGCATGCTTAACGGCGAATTCCATGAGAAGGATATTACCTGGAAGGAAGATGGCCAGATAGCCTTCTCCGGCAAGATCGACAAGGTCATGTACTTTCACGGCCCCAACCAGACTCTGACCGTCATTGTTGACTATAAGACCGGCGGTTCCATCACCTTTGTACCGGAACTTACCCAGTACGGTCTTTCCATGCAGCTGCCCTGTTACCTGTTTCTTCTGGATAACATGGATGACAGCCGGCTGGGCAGCCGCCAGCAGATCATCTACGGCGGCATCTATCTGCAGCACATCCTGCCCAAGAAAAACCGCTATGATGAAAGCAAGAGTGAAGATGATTATCGCCGGGAAGAAATGAAGCTTGACGGTTATTCCCTTAACGATGTCGGCATCATGCAGATGGTGGATGACACTCTGCAGCCCGGCTCCAGCAGCAATTCCATCCGCAGTCTGTCCCTGACCAAGGCCGGAGTCTTTGACAAGCGCAGCCGGATCAAGTCCGCTGAAGAGATGAGGGAACTGATTGCTGTGGCGGAAAGGGAGATCAGAAAGGCCAGGGAAGCGATTGCCGACGGCCAGTTTGCGATCAATCCCAAGTATTTTAACGGTAAGAATCTGGCCTGTACCTACTGCCAGTACAAGGATGTCTGTTATCACCGTTACGAGGATAACGTCTATCTGGACAACATCGTTGCCGAGGATGGCGAAGAGAGCCAGCAGGAGGTGGAAGCATGAGCGTCAAGTGGACCCCACAACAGCAGCAGGCCATCTACGATCATGGTCATGACATTCTGGTTTCGGCCGGCGCCGGTTCCGGAAAGACGGCCGTGCTGACGGAAAGAGTTCTTCAGCATGTGCTTTCCGGCAAGAACATCGATGAGATGCTGATACTGACCTTCACCCGGGCGGCAGCCGATCAGATGAAGGAAAAAATCAGAAAGAAACTCAGAGAGTACAACGGACCGGAATTATCGGCTCAGCAGAAAGCCGTCCAGCTGAACAAGATCGACAGCAGTTACATCATGACCTTTGATGCCTTTGCCCTGTCGGTTGTCAAGAAATACCATTACCTCCTCAATGTCAGCAAAGACATCAGTGAAGTGGAGGAAAACATCATCTCCCTGAAAACCAAGCAGCTGCTTGATGAAGTGATGAACGAAAAATACGCAGGTCATGACCAGCGGTTTGAAAAACTGGTTGGCGATTTCTGCGTCCGCGATGACCAGCAGATCCGCGAATGGGTGATCTACCTTAATAAGGCCCTGGCAAAACGCCTTGACCGTCAGGATTTCCTGAAGCGGATCCTGGATGAAGAAAGCTGGAAAGCCAACCGGGATTGCTATTTCCGGGAGTATGAAGAACTGCTCAGGCGAAGGATCAGTGAAGTTGACGAAATGCTCAATCAGCTTTCAACAATGGAACTGGATAACTTTGATGACATTCTTGACGCCTTAAGGCCGCTGCTTGACGCGCAGGACTATCAGCAGATTCATGACAGCCACCCGGCTGTTCCGACTGTTAAGGGCTCACCGGAAGCCAGACAGCTGCGCAATGAGGTCATCAAGAAGGCGGTTGATAAGATCGCCGAGCTTACGGCACTGGAAAAACCGGAACTGCTTCGCCAGTATGACCACACCAGAGATTATGTGGCTGAACTGGCTGATCTTTCCCAGCGGCTGAAAGAGAAGATGGACAGCTTCAAGCGCAGAATCGATCTGTACGAATTCAGTGACATCTTTGAAATGGCGGTTAAGATCGTTGACGAACATGAAGAGATCCGCCGGGAGATAAGCGAGCATTTCTTTGAGATCATGATCGATGAGTATCAGGATACCAACGATCTGCAGGAATACTTCATCAGCCGGATATCCCATGACAATGTCTACATGGTCGGCGACATCAAGCAGTCGATCTACCGCTTCCGGGATGCCCGTCCCGATATCTTTCAGGGACGGTATGAGGATTTCCGCTCGGAAAAAAGAAAAGGAGAGGTCATCGACCTGTTGAACAATTTCCGCAGCCGCGAGAGTGTCGTAAATGACATCAATCTGATCTTCAACCGGCTGATGGACAGCCGGATCGGCGGTGCCGATTATCAAAAAGAACACCAGATGGTCTTCGGACAGAAAGCCTATCCCGCTGACGGTACGGCCTATGAAATGGAGATCCTGAATTATGAGCATGATCCGAAAGCTCCTCCCTTTGCCGGCCAGCCAAAATTCAGCCGCTCGGAAGTAGAAGCCTTCATAATCGGCCAGGATATTCAAAAGCGGATAAACAATGGCATGCTGGTATATGATCCTGATGAAAAGATCAGCCGTAAGGCCTGTTACAGCGATTTCTGCATTCTGATCGATGTTTCCACGCAGTTTGAACTGTATAAGAAAATCCTGACTTATCTGCAGATTCCGGTCCGCATTGAGCAGGATGAGGAACTGAAAGGTTCGGATGTTCTGACGGTCATCAAGAACATCTTCCGTCTCATCCAGGCCTGCCATCAGGAAAATGAGCAGGAAATGAAATACTACTTCACTTCCCTTTCCCGCTCTTTCCTCATTGAGAATCAGGACAGCGAGATCTACCGTCTGCTTGGTGATGGCAGCTATCTGAATACTGATCTGATGAAGTCCATCAACACGATCAGAGAGAACCTGGACTGCAAGAGCATCGGCGCCCTGCTTGAAGAGATGATCAGTGAATTTGACATTGACAACAGGATCTGCCGGATCGGCGAAACATATGAAAACCAGGTGCGTCTGGAGTATCTTCAGCAGCTGTGCCATCAGCTCAATAAGCTTGACTATGACTATGTCAGCTTCATTGAGTATCTGGATCACATCTTTGATGATGAGCGCAAGATCACCTTCAAGATGAACCGTCCGGACGTTGATGCGGTCAGAATTCAGACCATTCACAAGTCCAAGGGGCTGGAGTATCACATCTGTTATTTCCCCGGTCTGGACAAGGGGTTCAACAATAAAGACCGCGACGCTGCCCTTAGCTGTGACGAGAAATACGGCATCATCATTCAGGATTACATCGAGAATCGGGGAATGAATCCCACCTTTGTCAGGGAACTGTACCGGGAAAAGTATAACAGGGAAAACATCTCAGAAAAGATCCGGCTTCTTTACGTCGCTCTGACCAGAACCAAGGAAAAGATAATCATGGTCGGTCCGTTTACGGATGAGAGTGATCATGGTCCGATCATCAGCGATTACCAGCGTCTGAGTTTCGACCGGATGATTGAGATGCTCAATTGCCAGTATGATATTCTGCGCCCATACATGAAGGACATCGATCTTAATGACGGATCACTGACTCTCAGCAAGGATTACAATGTCCGCAAGGACAGTCTTCTCAAATCGCTGAAAGCCGATAAGGATCCTCTGACCGTCATTTCCCATGATTCTTACCTGCCTCAGGTCATTACTTCCCAGCGCTTCTCCAAGGACAGCGGTTTGATTACCCCGCAGCAGAAGCACAGCCTGCAGTTCGGTTCTCAGATGCACTATTATCTGGAGATCATCGATCTCGCCAACCCGGACTATGAACTGATCGAACCGAAATATCGTAAAACCATCAGGAATTTCCTGGGCAGCGAGCTCATGAAAAATGTCAGAGATGGTCGGGTCTATAAGGAATACGAATTTGTCTTCCCGCAGCAGGGGCAGATCAGACATGGCTTCATTGACTTGTTAGTGGAATATGATGATCATTTTGACATCATCGACTACAAGCTGAAGCACATTGATGATGAGAATTACACCATGCAGCTTTCCGGCTATCGCCAGTATCTGCAGGCCATCACCGATAAGCCTGTGCGCTGTTACCTCTATTCCCTGTCTGATGGCATATTCCGGGAAGTAGAATGAGCGCAAGCCATTGACCAGACAACATGAAAAGGCCGGTTCATATTGAACCGGCCTTTTGACAATGTTTTTCAGGAACGATTCCGGCGCCGCTTTACGGCTTTTACGATCAGAACCGTTACGGTAATGATGACGATCAGGCCCAGAACCAGCATGGCAAGAATGATCCAGATGATGATGTTGTAGGAACCATTCCTGATGTGATCGGGGCTTTCAGAGGCGCACAACCGGAAGGTGATCTCCTCCTGCGGCAGGCCATCCAGATGTGCCTGATAACCGTAATCGGTCTTCTGAAGCTCTCCGGCTGAGAAGGCGGAAGCATGATAAGGCGTTCTGATCTCAATGTCCAGATCGTTGAATGACGACCAGGTCTTAGCCGGGGAAGACAGATAGGTGAACTGATGATAGGGGGGATCGTAGTAGCCGTCAATACTGGGATAGAGCGGAGCGGTCACTTCGTTTGTGACGGTCTGACCGGCTGGGATAGTCAGCTGATATTCATACCCGCATATCAGCATGTAGCTCATCTCATACGCAAATTCTTCCAGACTGATGGCTGGCAGATAAGAGCTGATCTCCTTCAGACGGCTGATCAGGCAGTTGTGACGGTCGACCTCACTGATTCCCTCGACCCGGCAGTAGTCATTAAGCGCTTCCTTAAGCGTCATGGACTGCTGGCCAGTCAGGATCAGCCGGTTTTCGACTTCCTTTTCCGCGGAGGCGTTTTCATAGAAATGCGCTTCTCCCAGATAGTTTTCCTGGCCAAACAGATAGACGCTGAAATTCATTTCCTCATCTCTGGTTTGGTAGAACAGACCGAAGTTGTAGTGATCGGCATCGATTTTGGTACCGTTATAGCGGCTGACCAGTACGAAGCGGCCTCTTTCCAGGGAAAACTCACACCACATCCCTTCGCTGGATTCAATCTGATAGTCATATCTGATGACCAGAGCGTCTTCATTTAAAAGTTCATCCTGAATCTTTTCGTCCTTCAGTTTTTCCAGCGCTTCTTCGATCTTGAAGTCGCCATTAGGATAATAGTAGCGCAGCTGGTAGTTCGTTTCCCGGCCATCGGTTTTGATCAGATGCCTTTCAAAGCTCAGATGCCTGATGCCGGGGGCGTAATCGGGAATCCGGCCAATGGGAAAGTACAGCCGGGCGCTGACGTCATAGTCTGCCGGGTTATGGAAACTGTAGATTGCCGTGACGCTGCTGTCCAGAGCGTTGAAGGCTTCCGGTGTCGCATAGCCTCTGTCGGGAAGCTGATTGACATTGAAAACCAGTTTTTCGTGGCTGACTTCCAGAGGGCAGTTTTCGCTCATCATGTATACGTCACTTCCACTGCTGCCGCTCCAGAACATCAGCGCTGAATTGGCTGAGACCGGAAGAACGGAGAGAACCAGGGCAATCAGGGGGATGAGAACAATTCTGATCTTCTTCATTTTGTCTACCTTCCTTTCATGAAAAACAGACAGTAGAGCACCAGCTGTACCAGTAGGATCGCCGGCATGCCGATGGTAAACAGGCGGTGGCGGGTCTTGTGGTGAAACAGCTTCATTCCCAAAATGCTGCCAACGCTGCCACCGGCCAGGGCTAACATAAAGAGTGATTTTTCACTGATGCGCCACTTATCCCTTCTGGCCTTGTGCTTGTCTGTCATCATGGCCAGAAAAGCGGCAACGTTTATGATAATAAGATAGATTAAAAGGTATTTCATGCAAACTTGATGCGGTTATGCAGCACCTTGCCAATGATCTGAACATTGCGATTCTGCATGTCTTCCTTGCTTAGAATGATGGGACTGTAGGCTTCGTTGGCCGGCTGCAGGATCATGCAGTCATCGCGGTAGAAGACCTGCTTGACGGTGGCGTCCTGATTGTCCAGCAGCACCACGCCGATGTCGCCGTTATCCAGATAGTCCTGACGGTGAACATAGAGCAGGTCGCCGGGCAGGATGCGGGCATCCTTCATGGAATCACCGACCACCTGCAGATAGAAGCAGTCGGGATGACGGGCATCGTCGGGATAGACATGCTCAAAACCGATGTACTGCTGCTGGGCGTCCAGCGGTTCGCCACCCCGGACAATGCCCAGAATCGGCAGCTCGCTCTTAATGGCGGCGCTCAGGTCGCTGTGCATGAAATCCTCGACCTCCACCTGGAAGTATTCCGCCAGACGCACGATGGTCTTGTAGGGCGGTACGGCGGAGCCGTCTTCCCATTTCTGAATGGTGGTAAAGGACTTGTAGCCCAGATGATCGGCCAGTTCGTTCTGGCTGATGTGATTAAGACGGCGCAGATAGCGCAGATTTCCGGCAAATTCCATGATTCTGATCTCCTTATGATCCATTTATAATATAGCATATAAATTGAAAATAAATCAAGTTTTGTTATTGAATATGATTCAAGTAGGTGCTAGAATGCAGATATGGAGAGAGTAATACTGCATTGTGACCTGAACAGCTTCTATGCTTCAGTAGAAGAGCTTTATCATCCGGAGACCCGGGGAAAGCCGATGGCGGTCGGCGGTGACGTCGATGCCCGCCACGGCATCATTCTGGCCAAGAACCAGCTGGCCAAGAAGGCCGGCGTGCAGACCGGTGAAGCCCTGTGGCAGGCAAAGCTGAAATGCCCGGGTCTGATCATCTACAAGCCCAACTATCCGCGTTACATGCTGTTCTCGCAGCGGGTAAGGGGCATCTTTCATGACTATACCGATCTGATCGAACCGTTTGGTCTGGATGAAGCCTGGCTGGATGTCACCGGCAGCGGGATTTACGGTACCGGTGAGCAGATCGCCGACACGCTGCGCCAGCGCATCTTTTCCGAACTGGGGGTCACCGCCTCAGTTGGAGTCAGCTTCAACAAGATCTTTGCCAAGCTGGGCTCTGATCTGCGCAAGCCGGATTACACCACTGTCATAAACCGGGATAATTACCGTCAGCTGGTCTGGCCGCTGCCCTGCGGTGATCTGCTGTATGTCGGTCACAGTTCCCAGCGCCGTCTGGCGGAAAACGGCATTGAGACGATCGGTCAGCTGGCTCTCTGTCCGCCGGAGAAACTCCGCAAGATCCTTGGCAAGTGGGGAGAGGTGCTGTGGACCTTCGCCAACGGCTATGACGACTCACCGGTTGCCCGCTACGACAGCAGCGAGATCATCAAGTCCATCGGCAACAGCGTGACATGTTACCGCGATCTGGCCACGGAGCAGGATCTGGACATCGTCATGTACGTGCTGGCGGAAAGCGTCGCTTCCCGCTTAAGGGATCACGGCTTTCAGTGCCGCCTTGTCAGCATTTCGCTGCGGACCAACGAACTGCTGTGCTTCAGCCGACAGATGATCGTTGAGCCGACCAATCTGGCCAGTGAAATCATGAAGGCGGTCAGAACATTATACAGAAACAATTATCACTGGCAGAAACCGTTAAGAAGTGTCGGGGTCAGAGCAGGAAAACTGATCAGCGAAGACAGCGGCCGGCAGCTCTCCCTGTTTGTCGATGAAAACAGCCGGCAGAAGGAAGGCAGACTGGAGCGGGCGATTGATGCCATACGCGGCCGTTATGGCTTCTACAGCATCCGCCGTCTGTCGACGCTGCTGGATCAGCCGCTGAGCAGTTTCGACCCCAAAGGTGAACACGTCAT
>JAEEGL015332550.1_pt1 | contig 10712 bp, 11 predicted proteins | sample 9134231 | NCBI WGS metagenome assembly JAEEGL01 (sample SAMN16246548, study PRJNA631951) | gut metagenome | biome: gut microbiome; feature: rumen; material: fiber-attached | host: Bos | place: Iran: Karaj | collected 2018-10 | reverse complement strand
CAGCCGCTCGGCCGGCGCCGTGACCCTCGAGGTGCCGAAGGTGTGGAGCGGCATGAAGGTGCACGTCTACGGCTTCGCCGTGAACCCCGAGGAGCACTGGGACGAGAACCTCCTGGCCACCATCCCGCAGGGCGAAGCCTCGAACTCGACCTACATCGGACAGGCGACTATCGCCTAAAGATGGTGTATAGGTGTAAGGTGTAGGGGTGTAAGCGTGGAAAGCCTCCGCGGTGCGGAGGCTTTCATCTCCTGCGGGCTGTCGCCGACTGGCTAATCCATAATAAAAAGAACAGGGATGCTCATATGGGCACCCCTGTTCTTTTTATTATAGAGTATCTTATTGTATCTTCACGTTATCAAGTAGAAGTATATACTTGTCACTATCATGATGTCGAAATGCAATATAAATACTTTGATTCTTATAACTATTTTACATAATATCCGTCTATCTTTTTGCTTCCGCGTCGTACAAAGACACCCTACCTACTTCGTAATTTCCTTGATGATGTCAAACAATTTGTACATCTGCGAATAAGACTTGTACACTTCTGGCTCCGTTTCATGTAACCTATCAAGTTCACGTGACAGCTCTATTGCTCTCTCCATATTGCCATTTTCCTTCAGTTCACGGTAGATATGAGTCTTGTTGAAGAAAGCCTCCGTCTTCTCATAGTTGGGAATATGTTTCTTAAGTTCCTGCGCCACGGCATCATAATCTGCATATTCTTTGCTCGATGGACCTGGCATATAGTGCATCAGGAACCAGTATTCCGTACAGGGACTTGATTCCACAAAGATAATCTTGGGATTATCCTTCTTCAACGCACGGTAATGCTCCATTTTGTCGTGGTTACCTTCAATCACATCCATATCAATCAGGCACAGCACATGGTCATAACCTGCGTTCACTCGTTCTCTTGCCAAATTCACGATGTCATCAATGTCCGAATGCTTAGGTATACCAGGCACCAGACTGAACCTGTAGCGTTCAGTTGTGCGCAAATCATCCACATAGCGATACTCTGTCAGACCTTCACCGATGATAGCGATGCTCTTCCGTACTTTTCTATTTCCCTGTCTCATGCTCATAGTATTCATCCATATCCATATAAATGCTGTCCAGGAAAGGCAGATTCACAAGCTTTTCCTGCCTGTAAGCATTATAAACCGACAACGTCTTGTGCAGACCAAGCGTTGACAGCCTTATCAATTGAGTTTCTCCGCAATCATTCTTGTCTGTGAACCAAATCACATCCCTGCGGATATAGTCCTCATCCAGCAAGTTTATGTCGTGTGTAGAGACAATCAGCTGTCCGCCTCGCTTGCTATTCACCAGGAACACCTTGATGAAATAAGAGAGCAACTCATAGTGAATGCTTGTCTCTATCTCGTCAATAGGAAGAATCACACCGTGAACCAGCAAGTCATAAAGGATTGTAGCCAATCCCATATATCTCTTGGTTCCTCGTGACTCCAACTCTTCATAAAGTTCTTTATCCCCGTTACTGGTATGATGCACAAAGAACATCTCATCCGAATGCAACGTGCCTTTTTTCAGGATTTCTTCCTTTGCCTTTTCTGGCATCCCCGAGGTATTCTTAATCATCAGCTCCATCTCAGGAGTAATGTTCACTTCCTCCTCATGGATAGCGATATCAGAGATATTGAAGTCAGAAGCTTTCAAGAAGTGCAGGATGAATTTCTTCAATCGACCATCCCTGTCTCTTGTTAAACGACGTTTGGTGAAACCCATCAGACTGCTTTGCGGATACATAATGGGGGCAATCCTTTGGGAGAAGAAATCATATACCAGATTCAATCTCGATTTCTCCACATTCGATTTTCCAAAAGCGGCAATAACTGTACGCTTATTGAAAGTATTCCCCTCTATGGCCTCCCTGCTTTTCTTCACCAGTCCCACTTTTCCGCCAAACACAATGTCTGTTGCATCTTTTTCTGCATTATAAGTGCGCTTGTACAACAAGGTTGGCTGAACAGAAGAATACACCTGCAGGGTTTCCTCATAAATCACCTTGTTATCCAACACCAAATTAAGTTTATACTTCTCCCGGTTCAGATAGAACGTCATTTCAAACTGCGTACGTTCCTTGTCCGACACGTCATCGAGCAAGAAAGGCACAACTCCAATCTCGTCGCCTTTGTTCAAACTGTCATTGACCATGAACTGCGAAAAGAAATCGAGTGCCTTCAGGATGTTTGTCTTACCCGAAGCATTGGAGCCATAGATACAGCCTATTTTCAAAAGCGACACACCGTCAGCCACCTCTTCGGTATAAATGTCTCGAGACGTATCGTCATTCGTCGGGATAAAACTCAGCGTCTGCTCATCCCGCAACGAGTAGAAATTCCTGATTTTGAATTCCGCTATCATAATTATTCATTTTTGAACGACGATGCAAAGATACAACAAATTTACAAAATAAACGATTTTATTTTTAACTTTTGTTCAATTTTCACAAATATGACATATAAATTCTGCCATTTTGTCATTCTTTGGCAGTTGGCATGGAAGTTGCAATATTACAAGATGGCGAGCAAGTTTCAGCGACTTTATTCTCGCCAATAGTCAAAGTCGCAATGTACTGCTCATGGATGCAGCGCTATTAACCAAAACCAATTGCATCATGGCATATGTCAAAAACGCAAAAGGTACATCCAGGTGGACTAAACCATCAACAGGGGAAAGCACGTGGCTGGAATATTGGGAGAACCAGACGGGTACAAAGGCAACCCGTTGCGGGGCTACCGATTGTCATTCCACAAGCAACCTCGTTGGTGCACACGTACAGTTGGTGAATGGAGGCAACGAACTCTACATCACACCTCTCTGTTCTGGCTGCAACCAACGCACGGACTACTTTTATGTTGACACCACTCTGGTAAGAGTACCTAGCGGCCAATAATCCGGCTTGCTAAATCATGGATGGGCACGGGCTGCCCAAAGCTCCGTAGCGGAATCGGAAGGCCACCGCGACTGTAATTAACAATCTAACTACATACTATTATGAGAAAGGAAATACACGTTGTTTCCAACCCTGATAGAGGCGGTTGGGATGCGAAGAGACCTAACGCCGACAGAGCATCAAAGCACTTCGAAACCAAGAAGGAAGCTATGAACTGGAGTCGTGAACTGGCCAAGAAGGAAGGGCTCGAACTCATTCCTCATGGCACAGATGGTAAAATACAAAATCCCAACAGTTATGGCAATGATCCTTGTCCACCCAAAGACACCAGGCACTAACCATACCGCTCCTTTAGGGTGATAGCAGGCCGCAGCAACGGCCTGCTATTTTTTCATTGCTTGTCTACATTATAGACAACACAAGAAACCCACCAACACCCACACCACTTCAATTACTTCATCACAACTGATCCTCATAACCTATAACCTTTCAAAAAATCCATAACCCATAACCCTTCAAGGACAAAACGCCTTCTTCCTCATGCGGGACATACGGGCCTTGCTTGCACTCGAAGATGACACTCGATTCGAGGGCTTCCAACTTATGCCATACATTCTTGGGAATATCCACACCATAAACACCATCCTCAGCACAAAGTACGACACTCTCTATTATAGAACCATCGTCGTTATATGTCGTAGAACACACCTTGCCACGGAGGATAACAAATGATTCATCTTTATCCGGATGTCTATTGATTGGAATCATTAACCATTAATCATGAACCATGCTGCCTGACCTCTGGTCACGGCCTGCGACTTTATGGAGCAAACCATAAGTTGACCATTAACCATTAACCCTGAACCATTCATCATGCTGCCTAATCTACGGTCACAGCCTGCTCGGTAAGCCAGCAAGCATGATTGAATTTACAAAATGCCTTGCCTAATACGGTTCACAATGGTTTTTGCCAGTCTGAAGTCTGCATCCTGATCAGCTCCATGATGGTAAGTCTTGGTTCCGTACAAGGCTATAAAAATGGCATCATCATCACATTCAAAATAGACTCTGAAACCGTCTCCTTTTTGCCTCAACTCATACACCTTACTCGTTTTGTCTTTTTGGTCCGGCTTCACAATATCCATTTTATTACTGTTGGCCGGAAACAGTAACCCAGCATTAATCGCATCTTCAAAACGTCCCATTACCAACTTCTGTTTCAACGACCCAAGCTTATCCCAATCTCTCATAAACTCTTTGCTTATTTTTACCGTTCCGTACTGTTTCAGTAATGCCCTAAGCTTGTCTATCGGCTTTGATTCAGGCGCAAGGGACGGAGTAAGCAACCGCACGATTACAGCAGTATTCCCTATTCCCACCTGATTACCAACATACCAGTTGTATATCTCTCTCTGAATTTGATTCCCAGATGCCGTGTCGATATAAATCAAACCCAACTGGTCGACAAACAAATCATTCTCCACCGGTAGTGATGCCGCTATCATATCCAGCTTCTGAGCCACCAACAGATTGTGCGCATTACGGCCATTGAACTCAAAACGCTGTTGCAGCTCTTCATCACCTGCCAACTGTTGTTCTTCGTAATCAATCTGTGAGCCACTTGTCACTAGGCGGCTTGCATATCCGGACAACTCCCTGTCGCCCATTTTAAGTCGAGCCAAGATATCCTTCAACCCAACACCACATAGCATCACATTGTCCACAAAATCATTCGTCACCCACGAAGGTTCCAATCGTAACGATGGATTCTTGTGCATTTCCCTATAGTCAACCACCATATTTCGGAATAGCACTACCACATCCGTGCCATTCTGCACTTGCGCTGGCAAACAATCATTCAGGTAAAACTTTCTGCTCATTTCCACAAAGTTTAATCCTAAAAGAGTCGTTCTGCATTGTCCATAAACTGACTGAACATGTCCTTGGGCCAATAGTTCAATCCACCGTTGGGTTGTAGCACGGGACTTTCAATCTCCGTCGATTCATCCTCGTCCAATCTAAACCATACCAGTTTCACCTTGTCGGCAAACCCTTTGTGTTCCTTAGCATAAATACGTACGCCGTCAAACACATGGTCGCTATGGGTTTCCACCACTATCTGTGCACCTGCTTCCACAGCTCTGCACATCAGTTCTGCCAAAGCCGTCTGCCCTTTGGCGTGAATATGTGCCTCAGGGTTCTCAAGCAGTACAACGCTGTTCTTCTCTATCACACCGAGCAGTATCGCCACTATCACAGGCAATGTATAACTTAAGCCATAGCCCACATTGGTTGGCCAAAACTCATTGTATGTCGCCGTGTGTGCCTCTTGACCGGCCACCCTGTCGAAGTTGAACCTCACTCCAGGGCTGATTTCCTTCAACCACCCCTGTACCACATATTTAAAGGCTTCGCCCTCACATTGGTCATTAAGCATATTGTCTGGAAGCACATAACCTACCGTTCCACACTCTTCAATAATGCGTAGCACGTTGGTACCTCTTTCGTCTAAACCGCCGTTCTTCTTGCTGGGATATATCGTTCGAGGGCCAATTCTGTCTGCTCCCACATAGATGATTCTAGGGAAGTCAACATGGGATGTATCGCGTTCAGAATAACGTATCCACTTCTCCCCGTTCTCTCCATAGGAGGCGGCCAGTTCCATACGTTCTTCATGCACATTGCGCAGTCTGTCCTCGTCGCCGCAGTTTTCCGGAAATAACTCTTCCTTTTTCTGTGCCACTTTCCCTAAAATACGCAAAGCTTGTATCACACTGCTCTTGCCACTGCTGTTTAACCCTGCCAACACGTTCATTTGCTTCAGGGCAATCAGTTGGTGACGTATCGACTTATAGCCGTCTATGGCCAGTTGTTCAATCATTTATACTTATTGATTAGGTTCGAAATTATTGTATATCTGTGGCTCACGCTCCACTTGTTCATACTGTCGCGCGAGATGGCTATTACAAAATCATTGCTATACAAATACGTTTCGTAATCAGCCAATAGTAGTGCCTTGTTATGAGATAAGTGATTAAATTCTTCATCCGTCAGTTTGGAAAGCAGTACGCCCCAAGCCTCAAAGAGCGACTTGTTGATAGGCGAGCGTCTGTAAGGATATACACTCTTTCTGAAAGCATGTGCTCCCAATAGTTGACGACCTCTAATCATCGCCCTCTCAAAGGCCTGAGTTATCTCTTCCTTTGTCAACAGAGTGATATCGCTCACCTCCATATGTTCTTCTCTTACCAACTTCATTATGTCGCGGTTGTCCAATTCGGGCAATGCGTTATATATCATCATGGTGTCGCCCAGCCACGTGTCCACGTTTATCGACTTGTTGTATTTCGTATAGTCTCGCAGCAGGAAGGCAACAAATCGCAGGACCAATTCTTTATCCTCCATTCGCAGGCTCTTCACAGACCATCCTGTAGCATCTTTGAAACAGCGCATTTCTGCCAGTTCGCCAAGGAGCACCGAACACTCGCCTCCATACAGAGCATTACGTATTTCTTGTGGACTAAGCTGGATGCCACCTGTATTGATTCGTTTAAATATATTCCGCTTCACGTCCTCAGGTGTACCTGGATTAATGATGGTAAAAGTGAATTCCGTTTCCATGATGCGGTTCGAATAGAGTATTGGCAAACCCGCCATATCATGCCCATTCAGAATTGAACCGCAGAACTCAAGACCATACAATTTAAATCCATGCCCTTTCTGTTCTTTATTCCCTGTTTGCAGATAGTTCTTACCCAACACAAAGTCGCGAATTGTACTCAAACGTTGCAAGCCATCTACTACCGTCCAACCGCCGTCTGAAGATGCCGATACATAAAACATCGGAATGGGTATTTTCAACAGCAGAGACTCAATTAACTGGCACTTCCTTGTGTAGTCCCACACTTCTTTCCTCTGAAATCCCGGATTCAATTTGATGGTGTTCTGCTCCAGGCGACGAATGATGGCATCCATTGTCACCACACGCTTTTCAATAGAAATCGTAGAAGGGTCAAAAGGATCCTTCGATTCATCTATCTGGTCGTGATTCGTCTTCTGTGCCTGCGCTTCATCCTCAACGCCCTTCGCCTCTTCTTCATTTACCCGTTTCTCAAGAATCTCAATGGTCTGTTGCAAGTCCTCCGAAGCGTTCTGCTTGATGAGAACGGATGCATCATTCAACCTTCCATCTTCAAATTGTAGACTGAGCATGCCTCCACTGCCATCCTTCACAAAATACAGGCCCAAAGTACTACCAGTGCTTACGTCTGGCAGTTCCGAATACGGTATATATAAATTCTTCTCGTTCATGTATTATTCTATAAAGATAACGTTTTTTTCTAAATTCTATTACATTTGTTATTTGCTATTTTTATCACATCATATTTTCCCCAAAAACCATCCCCTTTCAATAATCCGTTTCTTCTTGTACATGAGAACCGAACAACTTTTCAGTGAAAATACTGTTTCTTAAACCTGCTCTTTTAAGAAGTGTAGAATACTTTAGCACCTCCATATACAAAGCCCCTTGGCCTCTTACTCCTCCATAGACAGGACTGTATGGCAGGAATACGTAATCAAGATGCTGAGAAATCTGGAAACGTGGATCTGTCCTGACAATGCTTGTAAAATCGAACGACTCTGCAATTAAATACACATAAAAATTATCAACCAAGTAATTATCCTTAGCAAACTCTCGCATCAGACTGGCATAATTCACCGCTTGTCCAAGATAGTCCTTGGGGTCAGCAGAGTCGCTTTTCAGCTCTATAATAATACATTTATGTTCCTCTGGGAAAAGCAGAATATCCGGTTTGTAGCCTAACGGATCTTTGTTGTAGCCATTCAATTGATCCTTCTCTTTATCTGACAAATCGTTTCTTATAATTGTATCTCCTTCTGTTTTAAGCGATCTGAGCTCAAAATTCGAGAAACCTTTGAAATGAATGAAATCCTCATTCAAAATCCATAGATTGCTCTCAATAACATCAGTTGACCCTTGCTTGAAAAGCAGGTCGTGAATCAGTTTCTCATTACTTTTCCTTTTCTTAGTTTCTATCTGGCAGTCCAAATCTTTATCCAATATCAATTGCAGAATGTTCATTGCTGCTTTTCTGCTTGCAATATAACGAGAGAGACTTGACTTGTTTTTAACTGGAATTAATGAGTTGATTTCCTTCACTTTTGAATTCAACGACCTCTTAAATGTCTTTGACGAAGGATCAAGGGTTCTTAATGAGTCAAAAAGAGTCTTTAGTTTCTGTGTAGTGTCTTTTTGATTATCGGCATCAGAATGATAATACCTGCTAAGGAAATCCGAAGCCTTCTCGCCAGTTTTTCTTCCTATTGAAGCAATTACGTCCTTATCTAACGAGAAGTCTTCTACCATCTGTTCTATATCTTCGTTGCTCTCTTCTTTTATTTTGTTTATAGCTGGATAATGCGACGTTATTTTCTCCGTCACACATTCCTGCACATCGTCGATGAAAATTTGCTTTTCATTAATATCAAAGAGGTTCCTCTCTTTCAAGAATTCATCCTTTGTATAGATGTTCAGCTTCCCGCGAAGGTCTGTATCCTGACCGGTAAGGAAACTGCTTGAAACTAGGCATAGCATATTCTTTCCTTCCTCGATCTTGGCCCTACTTACAATTGAGAAATCAACATTTGAGGCATCAACAGTCTCATTCTTACTCGTCAACTTAACCTCGTTCTTCTTTTGTATGCTTGACGGCAACATAAACGATTTTATCTCAAACGTCTCTGATTCCCTCTGCGTAACAAAACCGTTGCCTGAGCTGTCCAACTTTTTATAGTGAATCTTTACCTCATCTTGATAGTCAACATCAGGTATGTTCTGGTCGGTTATCTGTCTGTCTTTCGTCTGGTCATGGACTCCGTTTATGCAGTATTCTGCACTAATAGTCTGCATATTGCCCTTCGATAGGCACAATCTCCCCAAGTAGTGGGTATACACCTTGTCTATTACGTCGTCAGTATTCAATTCTTCATAATGTGTCTTATCCCTGTCATCGCAAGGCAAATAGAAGCAAACGATTGACCCAGTAGGCATATTTTCTTCAACATCTTCCCGGAAACTCACCCATATTGGCGTGTTTTCCTTCTTGATGAATCGGGTTGAAAGACAGATGGAAACCCGTTTCTTCTTTTTTTCTTTTTCATCGTAATAAACGCTGTGGAATTCCGTCTGCTGAAAGAAATGAAGAAACTGTATTCTACCCGTTCCCAAATTGTTGTATCCCTTCGACTCGTTGTACAAGTCGAAGAATCTGTCCAAGTTTTCCTTTGTGAATCCGCAACCCGTATCTTCCACCTCAATGCTATTGAAGAAAAACTTATCGTCCATCAACGATTTTGATACCTTTAGCCTAATAACAATCTTATCCCCACTGCCATCTGTAGCCTCCATAGCGTTACTCACAGCTTCAAAAATGGGCTGAAAGAAAGAAGCGTGCTTCTTCACTCTCCTCTTCATCAATGATTCGTAGGAGACTGTCTGCTTGATAAACTCGCCGTTAGAAAAATCCGTTATCATAACTCTAACGCTTTTTTATAATTTCACCATTACTTGCAAATGATTGACAACATAATACTACTGTTGCGTCAACCATTAAGATTATTTATCAATATGCTGTTTATGTATTAATTACAGACGATTTAACAATTATCGATTTGAGATTTTTATTTCCGTAATTTTGAAAAAATGACGAAACATGTTGTCGGTAATAGGCTAATATTCAGTGGACTCTTTTCTATTAAAAGTTGAATTTCTCATCTTATAATATTAACGCACCAGTACTAACAACATAACGAAACTCATCATACTTCTTTTTTTATTGAATTATTCATATTGATTCTTATGATTATTCTCTTCACTTAACTCCAGCAACTCCTTAAACATTCCCAACCGTGGTTCGGTCAACTCCCCCGCATTCAACAATTTTCTATTCCGTTTATGAAAGTGAACCATCAATTTCTTCTCAACATAGTACTTGGACGGATTGCGATGATTCATTTCAATAAAGTTCATCTCCTCATTGTATCAAGCCAACCATCTTTCATCTTGAGTCATATACATATATCTTTTCCGATAATATAACCCCGCGGATACTATTCGACACAATACTTGTTGTACGCGTCTTTATAGATATTGCTTATCTCTTCTTGGAAGGCATCTCTTCTATTATGTAACTCCATGAGTTGACCAGAAATTTTTTCATATATTATCTTATGAGCAGGATTTGGTAGCTTGTCATCTATAAAAGCATCCATCCCAAAATCGGCTTCTTCAATAGCAGCATGAGCCAAATTGAGCAAATCCTCTTTTGTCATTTCAGTGACAACAATCCAACTCTCGCCCCTTGTGAAATAACCTTTTTGGTCATCAATTTTTAAGTGTTTCATATATCCCTTTTCTTTCTGTATAAGCTTCTTCGCCTGCTTCCAAACTATCAATCGTTATATCATAGTTCGCAATACTATTGCCATTGACATCTGTTAAGACTTTTGAGCCAGGAAAACCGCTATAAGTATAGAACTTTGGTTCTCCATCAACAATTTTCTTTTCTGTATAGAGAATAAAGTCAGGTTTTATGGAACCACCAATGGTATTGTTATGTGTTGAAATAATTACAGGCATATTTTCTGACATCTCCTTAATAAACTTGTTCACTTCGTTTTTCAGGAAGATATTGTCGAAAGACGATTCTGGCTCGTCAATTAAGAGTATATCACACAAAATGGCATCCTTGATTTTTTGCAAAAAAT
>JAEEGL014993874.1_pt1 | contig 10712 bp, 11 predicted proteins | sample 9134231 | NCBI WGS metagenome assembly JAEEGL01 (sample SAMN16246548, study PRJNA631951) | gut metagenome | biome: gut microbiome; feature: rumen; material: fiber-attached | host: Bos | place: Iran: Karaj | collected 2018-10 | reverse complement strand
ATTCCCGAGAAAATGACGGTTGCGCTCAAACCCGCGCCCGGAGACGATGAAGGTCATTTCTGCATGGTTTCCGTTTTCTTCTCGATTGATACCAAACACAAAGATTATAAGAAATACGGTGCTACGGTCGGCGAGAAAGAAAATCTGTTCAGAAGTATCGTAAATGATGTTATCTCTGCATATACTCTCGATGAAGCAAGAGTATCTCAGGATGAGATTAAAAAAGAAATTTTAAAGAAAGTTCAGGAAAAATATTCCGGATCTGATTTCATATTTGATGTTTCTTTCAGCGATATTGTTTTCCAGTAAGATCAAGATTGCACTCATTCGCGAAAGGAGGGAGGATCTTGAGTGACGTTTTATCGCAAAATGAAATAGACAATCTGCTTAAGGCTTTAAACAGCGGCGATATAGATGTCGAGGTAATGAACAATGTTGCCGACGGAGATGTCAAGAATTATGACTTCAAGCGTCCTTCCAAGTTTTCAAAGGAACATTTGAGAACGCTTGAATTGATGTTCGAGCATTATGGAAGACTTTTATCAACGAACCTTCCCGTTTATCTTCGTAAGAATGTTCAGGTTAATGTTGCATATTCCGAATCCGTTACTTTTAACGAATTTACCAATTCGCTTGCAAATCCTTCGATTCTTTCCATCGTGCAATTCGATCCCCTGCCCGGTGATATCATAATCAACCTTACTTCGAATCTTGGTTTTGTTATGGTAGACAGAATGATGGGCGGACCCGGAAAAACACTTGACAAGGTCAGGGATTTTTCGGAAATAGAAATTCACATTCTCGAAAAGCTCATGGTTATCAGCATGCAGCTTTTAAGAGAGCCCTGGAAGAACGTTATCGAGATCAATCCCGTTCTCGACAGAATAGAAACAAATCCCCAGTTCGCTCAAATCATTGCACCGAATGAAATGATCGCGATCGTTACACTGAATATAAAGATCGGTGATGTGGAAGGATTCATGAACGTAGCACTTCCTTTTATCACGATCGAATCGGTTATAGATAATCTGAATACGAAATTCTGGTTCTCTAATATGACAAATTATTCTGAAGATGTTTACAACGAGTACATTGAAGGAATGCTTAAAAGAGTCGATGTTCCTCTTAAATGTCTTTTGGGCAAATCAAACGTTACCGTTGCCGATTTTACTAACCTTTCGGTCGGAGACATTATCAGACTTGATACAAATGTTGAATCCGCTCTTGAAGTATATGTCGGAAATATCCGTAAATTTACGGCAATCGCGGGTGCAAGCAATGACAAATATGCAGTAAAAGTTACTTCTGTAATAAGAGAGGAGGAATAAATCGTTGGACGGTGGTATTTTATCCCAGGATGAAATAAATGCCCTTTTAAGCGGTATGGACCTTTCGGCTTCAGAAAATACCGAGAGTGCTCCCGTAAGCGATACGTCAGGTGACAGTGCTTTGACAGAGATTGAAAAAGACGCTATCGGCGAAGTGGCCAACATTTCGATGGGAACGAGCGCTACAACCCTTTATTCGCTTGTTAACAGAAGAGTAGATATTACGACTCCTTCGGTTAAGATCGTTAAATGGGAAGAATTGATGAATACATACGAGAAACCATGTGTATTTATCAAGATAAATTATAAAGCCGGACTTGACGGCTCCAATATCCTGATTTTAAAAGAGTTGGATGTAAAGATCATTACCGACCTCATGATGGGCGGTGACGGAACCAATGTCGACGGCGAGCTCGGAGAACTGCACTTAAGCGCGATCTCCGAGGCCATGAATCAGATGATGGGTTCCTCGGCTACAAGTCTTTCGTCAATGCTTGGCAGGAAAATTGATATTTCCCCGCCTCAGGCGTCAAGGGTAGATATTAATGATTTTAAACAAGATGAATTTGCAGATTTCTTAAGCGATGAATTCGTAGCAATATCATTCAGAATGCAGATAGGAGATCTGATAGATTCAACAATACTCCAGCTTTATCCGTTGGATTTCGCGAGAGAACTTTATCGGATATTTATGAGTAATCAATCCGGTGAGGAAGCTCCGCAGACTAAAGATACCGAGAACTCAAGCAACAATGTTAAAGAGCAGCCTATGAATGATTACAGTGCTCAACAGTTTAATAATCAGGGTAATATGAATCAGGAATCATTCCAGGTTCCGCCTATGGGATATCAAGCACCTCCCATGGGATATCAGGCACCTCCCGCAGGCTATCAGATGCCGAACTACTCCGGAAACATAAATGTTTCACCGGCACAGTTCCAGGCTTTCAATCAGCCTACCGTTACGGCAAATACGCCCGAGAATATAAATCTCATTATGGATGTGCCGCTGGAGGTTACCGTTGAACTGGGAAGAACAAAGAAATCCATTGCTGATATTCTTGATTTCGCACCCGGAACAATTATTGAACTTGACAAAATTGCAGGCGAACCCATAGATGTACTGGTTAACGGCAAGTTTGTCGCAAAAGGGGAAGTAGTAGTTATTGAGGAAAGTTTCGGTATCAGAATTACCGAAATTATAAACTGATACAGGAGAATGATTATGGGAAAAAATATTCTTATTGTTGATGATGCCGCTTTCATGAGAATGATGATTAAGGACATTTTATCAAAAAACGGTTATACCGTTGCAGGCGAAGCTGAGAATGGTGTTAAGGCCGTTGAGAAGTACAATGAACTTAAACCCGATTTGGTTCTTATGGATATTACAATGCCTGATAAAGACGGAATTCAGGCGCTTAAGGATATTAAAGCGAGCGATCCCAATGCTAAGATTATTATGTGCTCTGCCATGGGACAGCAGGCTATGGTTATAGAATCCATTCAGGCAGGTGCCAAGGATTTTATCGTTAAACCTTTCCAGCCGGACAGAGTTTTGGAGGCAGTCAAGAAAGTAGTTGGTTAATATGATTTTAGCCCTTCATAATTCATCAACCGGAGGATTTATACAGTTTCTGACGGTTTTTGTATTATTTATTATTGTTCTGGTTTTATGCGCTTTTACGACTAAATTTGTTGCCGGATATCAGAAAAGCAAAATGAATTCCGGAAACATTCATGTTCTGGAAACGTTTAAAATTGCCAACAATAAATATATCCAGATTGTCCAGATCGGAGATAAGACATTCGCGATCGCTATCGGAAAGGATTCCGTAACCATGATCGGCGAACTCAATGAGGAGTCGATCGTGATTGACGAAAACTTTAATTCCGAAGGAATGGATTTTAAGAATATACTTGATAAGGCGAAGAATTTCAAACTTAAGAAATAGGGCGAAAGAATGAAGAATCGGAGCATATCTTTTAAAATATCAATAACATTATGCCTGCTGTTAATGGCAGGCATATTGTTGTATATAATGCCTTTAAAAGCACACGCATCGGGGTTGGAAAATGTCGATGATTTAACTGACTCCATTACTTCATCGATCTCTAATGACCTTGATGACGAACTTAACCCGGACGGCGGATTATCAAGCTTTTCCGTCAATTTTGAATCGGGAAACGGTGAGTTGAACGGATCGCTTCGGATTCTTTTGATTCTCACCATGATCTCTTTTATTCCCGCCATGCTCGTAATGCTTACAAGTTTTACGAGAATCATTATAGTGCTTCATTTTACAAGAACTGCGTTGGGTACCCAGACCGCACCGCCTAATCAGGTGCTTATCGGAATGGCTGTTTTCCTGACGCTTTTTATAATGGCCCCTGTATTTACCAGAATCAATGAGGAAGCTTTAAAACCTTTTGATGAAGGTCAGATAACAGCTAAAGAAGCTCTCGAATACGGTATGGAACCTATCAGAGAGTTTATGTACGGACAGACACAGGCCAGGGATGTTGCGACTTTTATGGAGATCGCAAATCTCGAATGGGACGGCACTGATGTAGATGCTGTTCCTTCCACAGTGCTTATTCCCGCATTCGTGCTTTCTGAATTAAGAACATCTTTTATTATCGGATTTTTGATATATATTCCGTTTATCGTTATCGATATGGTGGTTTCGTCCATTCTAATGAGTATGGGTATGATGATGCTGCCGCCCACGACGATCTCAACACCTTTTAAGATTCTTTTATTCGTCCTTGCAGACGGATGGAATCTCGTGATCGTCAACCTTGTCAGATCGTTCTACTGATGCAATAAATATTTGGGAGAGTAAATATGAGTACCGACAGTGTAATCGTAATAGCTAGAGATGCTTTATACTGCATAATCATAACGGCTGCGCCGGCATTGCTTATTTCACTTATCATCGGTCTTATTGTGTCCATTTTCCAGACGATGACAAGCATTCAGGAACAGACACTTACTTTTGTCCCCAAGATTCTCGGTATTTTTCTTACGATAATGATACTGGGACATTGGATGCTCAATAACATGGTTACATTCATGACGGCTTTGTGGAATGATATTCCGCTTTATATTCGATAGCTATGATAGATTATTCTTTTCCCATCGAAGAATTGGAATATTTCATGCTGATCATGACAAGAATTACCTGCTTCGTTTATGTAGCACCGTTCTTCTCAATCAGCAGTACTCCAAACAGAGTTAAAATCGGACTTTCCTTTTTTCTCTCCGTTTTGATTTATTATGTAACGATGCCTCATGCATATGTTTCGGGTGAAACGGTTCTTTCAATCGCATTACTCGTTATAAAAGAAGCAGGCGTGGGACTTCTTCTGGGATTGGGAGCATATATCGTACAGACTGCTTTGATATTTGCGGGAAGAATTGTCGATATGGAAATGGGTTTTGCAATGGCAAACCAGCTCGATCCCGCTACTAAACAGGATGCTACGATCACCGGTGTTTATTATCAGTATATGTTTATGATGATAATGGTCTTAACCGGTTTATACAGATATTTCGTTTCGGCTTTGGCTGAGACCTTTACTTTAATTCCGATAGGAAAAGCGGTATTTAATTACGATTCGCTTGTTAATTCGCTTATTAAGTTTTTAGGACAGTACATGCTTGTCGGACTGCAGATATGTCTGCCCGTTTTCTGTGTGATCATGCTTTTGAATTCCATTTTGGGAATTCTTGCAAAAGTTGCACCTCAGATGAACATGTTTGCCGTCGGAATTCAGCTTAAGGTTTTTACAGGTTTGGGTGTTCTTTTCGTAACCGTGGGACTTTTGCCTAAAGTAAGCGATCTTATCTTCACGGCTATGCAGAAAGGAATTGTTTCTTTCGTGGAGGGTATGATGGATGCTGGATTATGATCTTCAGCTTTTCGCCAAGGAAGGCCCGGGCGGTGAGAAAACCGAAGAAGCGACCCCAAAGAAGTTAGAAGATGCCCGTAAAGAAGGCCAGGTTGCCAAAAGTAAGGAGATTGCGGTCGGCTTTACGCTTTTTGCAATGTTCGTTCTTTTAAAACTCTGGGTCGGAACGTTGGGGAATCAGTTTCTCAATCTTTTTAAAGAATCCTATAATCAGATTCCGACTCTTGCTTCGAGAATGGCGGCAGGAGATACAGTCTGGTATTTTCTGATCTTGTTTAGAAATGTAGTTTTAAGACTTCTTTTATACCTTGCTCCGTTTCTTATTGTAGCAATGGCGGTAGGATTTGTTGCCGAAGTTGCTCAGGTTAAATGGCAGCCGACTGCGAAGCCTTTGCAGCCGAAATTTAATAAATTTAATCCTATAAACGGTGCCAAAAAGATCTTTTCGATCCAGACTCTTGCGGAATTCCTTAAATCCGTTTTAAAGATCCTGGTCATAAGCTGGATAGCGTATTCGACTTTAAGGGATAAGTGGACCACGATCCTTATCCTTCTCGATATGCCGATCACACAGGGCATATCGCTTATGGGAAACATCATTCTGGATCTGGGCGTTAAGATTTCCGCTTTTTATCTGATCATTGCCTTTGCGGATTATTTATTCCAGAAATGGAAGTTCGGCGAAGATATGAAGATGACCAAACAGGAAGTCAAGGATGAGTACAAACAGTCCGAAGGTGATCCCCAGATCAAAGGCCAGATCAAGCAGAGAATGATGCAGGCTTCGAGGCGAAGGATGATGCAGGACATTCCAAAGGCGGATGTTGTAATTACGAACCCTACGCATTTTGCAGTAGCGATCCAGTACGATCCCGACAGGGCAGATGCACCCATAGTAGTTGCAAAGGGTGCGGATTACGTAGCTGCAAAGATTAAAGAGATAGCAAAAGAAAACAAAGTAGAGATAGTAGAAAACAAACCTCTTGCCAGAATGCTTTTTTACAATGTTGAGCTCGGACAGGTCATTCCTCCCGAACTTTACAAAGCGGTTGCAGATATTCTGGCATATGTATATAAGATTCAGGGCAAGATATAAATCCTTGACGTGAAGAAATCAAATCGGGAAAGGAGGTAAGCATAATGAAGATAAAAAGAGCTGACATTGGTGTTGCGGCATATATTCTCGCAGCTTTTATTATGCTTATCGTTCCTATTCCCAACTGGCTTCTCGACATTCTTCTTGCCGTAAATATTTCCACGGGATTTATAATTCTATTCTCGACCATGTTTGCAAAAGAAGTTCTGGATATGTCTTTTTATCCCACGATACTTCTTTTCACAACTATTTTCAGAATTGCACTTAACGTCTCGTCCACGAGACTTATTCTTACGACCGGTAATCCCGGAAATGTCGTAACCACATTCGGATCATTTGTTGGATCGGGTAACCTGATCGTCGGTGTCGTAATTTTCATAATACTTATCATCATTCAGTTCGTCGTAATCAACAAAGGTTCCGAAAGAGTTGCGGAAGTAACCGCCAGATTTACTCTGGACGCAATGCCCGGTAAACAGATGGCTATCGATGCCGACCTTAATACAGGCGCGATAACCGATGAAGAAGCAAAATCAAGACGTGAGAAGATACAGCAGGAAGCAAGTTTCTTCGGTTCCATGGATGGTGCCGTAAAATACGTAAAAGGTGATGCAATTGCTGGTATCATCATTACAGGCGTAAACATTGTCGGCGGTATTGCTTTAGGCGTTATGATGCAGGGTATGGAAATTACCGAGGCATTAAGCAAATATGTAATCCTCACTATCGGTGACGGACTTGTATCACAGATCCCTTCGCTGCTTATTTCTCTTTCGACAGGTATTCTGGTTACAAAGGGTTCTAAAGAAGCAGAATTCGGTCCCGTCATTCTCAAACAGCTTTTCGGTGTTCCCAAGGTTATGTATTTCGTAGGTGCCATTGTTATGGCTCTGGGAATTTTAACACCGTTAAACTTATTCCTTTTTGTAGGATTCGGAGCACTTTTCCTTATAACAGGAAGACTTATTTCCAACAATCTTGATGTAAAGAATGTCGAAAAGGAAGTCGACAAAGAGGAAGTTGCTGCAGCGGAAACAAGGCAGCCCGAAAATGTCAATTCCCTTTTACAGGTCGATCCCATCGAGCTCGAATTCGGATATGGAATCATTCCGCTTGCCGATGTTAATCAGGGCGGTGACCTGCTTGACCGTGTTGTAATGATAAGACGTCAGATCGCTTTGGAACTTGGTACGGTTGTTCCCATTATCCGTTTAAGAGATAACATTCAGTTAAATCCTAATCAGTATATCATTAAGATAAAAGGCATACAGGTTTCCGAAGGTGAGATCTTATTCGATCATTATATGGCCATGAACCCCGGTTTTGTTACCGAAGAAGTTACGGGTATTCCGACATTCGAACCTTCATTCCATCTGCCTGCATTATGGATTACGGAGAGCCAGCGTGAGAGAGCAGAAGCCGCAGGTTATACGGTTGTAGATCCTCCTTCGATCATCGCTACTCATCTGACAGAGATCATAAGACATTACATTTCCGAACTCCTTACACGTCAGGATGTTTCGAAGCTTGTCGACAATCTCCGCGAGACAAATCCTGCGCTTATCGACGAACTCACACCGAAACTTCTCGGACTCGGCGATATTCAGAAGGTATTACAGAATCTCCTAAAAGAGGGCATCTCCATAAGAGACCTTTTAACCATATTCGAATCACTTGCGGATCATGCACAGACGACAAGGGATACGGATATCCTTACGGAATATGTTCGTCAGTCTCTTAAACGTGCGATTTCCGGTAAGTATTTTATGCCTAACGAAACAACGAGCGTTGTTACTCTCGATCCGAAGCTTGAACAGGAAATGATGAATAACATCAAGCAGACCGAGAACGGTTCATATATCGCAATGGATCCCGAGAAGATCAAAAAGATCATGAACAATGTCGAGACCGAAGTGGGCAAACTTGAACAGCTCGGCAAAGCTCCGATACTTCTTACTTCGCCCATAGTCAGAATGTATTTTAAAAAATTAAGTGAAGATTATTTTGCGGATTTGATCGTAATCTCGTATAATGAAATAGAAAGCAATGTTGAATTGCAATCCGTAGGAATGGTAAGTGCGTAATGATAATCAAAAAGTATCAGGCAAAAACCGAAAATGAGGCCATGAATCTGGCCAGGGCCGAACTTGGCGAATCATGTGTTTCGCTTAATGTAAGGACTGTTAAACAGAAGGGGATCATGAAACTTTTAAAAGCTCCTTTTGTTGAAGTTACCGTTGCGCTCGAAGAGGAAAGCGAGACCGATTACGATAAGCTTATCAAGCCTATCAATCCCGATCTTTCAAGTGACAGAAATATTTTTAAACCTTCCGGATTTAACGTTGTTGTTGATGAAAATACATCGGTATCAAACAAGAATGATGATGTCATTAACGAGGATACTAAAGTTAATGAAGGTGCATATAACAAGAGTGATTTTGAAAGCAACTTAAAATCATCCGTCAATTCCGATCTTAAAGAAAAGGATTCACAGGTTAAAGAGTCTGAATCCAAGTCAAAAGAAACAGAAAAAAAGGCTGACAGCAAGCCTGTTGACGAAGCAGACATAGATGCCGTTTATGAACTTATTTCGCAGACGCTCATCGATAACGAAGTTGATGAGGATTATGTTGAAGAAATAGTTGAAGAAGCTAAGAGCAGACTTAAGAGCAACACTCCGATGGATTCTGTTCTTTCACATATCTATCAAAGACTTATCTTAAGATTCGGCGAACCGAGGATCATCGAACCTTCTGCTGACGGACCAAAAGTTGTTTTCTTTGTCGGAACAACCGGTGTAGGTAAGACAACAACGATTGCCAAGATTGCATCCAAATTATTCGTAGAAGGAAACAAGAAGGTTGCTTTATTCACATCAGATACATACAGAATCGCTGCTGCAGAGCAGCTGCGTTCATATGCAAATATCATGAGTGTTCCTTTCAGGATCATTTATACGATAGATGATTTTGAAGAAGGACTGGATTCTTTTAAAGATTACGATTACATACTTATCGATACAGTCGGTCACTCACATAAGAATCAGGAACTTAAAGCCGATATGAAGAAATTCATCGACTTTGCCAAAGATCATGCCGAAACGGAAGTATATCTTGTTTTAGCTGCTTCTACCAAGATGAAGGATCTTATACATATTGCCGATTCTTACAAAGAGATATCGGATTACAGACTTATTTTCACTAAGCTTGATGAGACTTATTCATTCGGAACGATATTTAATTTAAGACTCCATACGAATGCACCTTTAAGCTATGTGACATACGGACAGAACGTTCCGGAAGATATCGACACATTTAAACCTCAGCAGATAGTTAAGAAACTTTTAGGCGGCCAGTAAAAAGCCCTACGGAGATACATGATGGATCAGGCATCAGGATTAAGAAATATAATAAAGGCTTCGCAGACGAGACCACTTGCCAGAGTTATTACGGTAACGAGCGGTAAGGGCGGTGTCGGTAAGTCCAATACGGCCATTAACTTAGCTGTTCAGTTCAGAAAGATGGGACAGAGGGTTATTATTCTGGATGCCGACTTCGGACTTGCAAATATTGAGATCATGTTCGGTGCAGTTCCCAAACACAATCTTTTTGATCTTATTTACAAAGGAATGAAGATGGAAGAGATAATCACCTGGGGACCTTCCGAAATCGGTTTTATATCAGGCGGTTCGGGTATAGCCGGAATGTCTAATCTGAGCCGTGAATATCTGACATACATCATTCAGAATCTCGCACAGCTTGATGCAATGGCTGATATCATTATCGTTGATACAGGTGCCGGAATTTCTGATGCGGTTCTTGAATTTTTGGTTGCAAGCGGAGAGATACTTGTTGTTACGACTCCCGAACCTACATCGATCACCGATTCGTATTCACTTTTAAAAGCACTTTCGCATCATGAGAGATTTTCGGCTGATTCGACAAGCATTAAAGTAGTTGCAAACAGAGTAAGCAACGAAAATGAAGGAAAGACACTTTTTAATAAATTAAACACGGTAGTTTCAAGATATCTTAAACTTCCGATCTCATATTTAGGCTGTGTTCCGCAGGATGACGAACTTCAGAAAGCCGTTATGCAGCAGATGCCGGTATCAATTCAGATGCCTAAATCAAAATCTGCTTGCGCATATGAGACCATTGCGAATATACTTATGAATAGGGACATAAACAAAAACAATAAAAACAGGGGGATGGCTGCATTCTTTTCGCATATTATCGCCGCTAAAAAATCCGTATGAAAGAAAAAGACACAGGATTATTGTTAAGTAAATATATTGCTCCCGGCTCCAAGATCGAACTCGAAGCGATCGACAGAGTCTTACAGGAAGACGGAAGTTATCAGAGAAAGAAATT
>JAEEGL014343281.1_pt1 | contig 10712 bp, 7 predicted proteins | sample 9134231 | NCBI WGS metagenome assembly JAEEGL01 (sample SAMN16246548, study PRJNA631951) | gut metagenome | biome: gut microbiome; feature: rumen; material: fiber-attached | host: Bos | place: Iran: Karaj | collected 2018-10 | reverse complement strand
TCGATAGTACCCTTCATGTAGTTTGTCTGGTTGTTAGCTGAACCACTTGTTGTTCTGATGCTCCAGTACTGTGGGAATGTTGCTGTACCATCGAGAGAAGGCTGATTGTAACGCATTGTCTTAGCGATTTCATATGTGTTGCCGTTAAGTGTGATGTTACCCTTTCTCTCACCATCATTTCCGGGTGGTCTCCAGTCGCCCCAACCTTCTACGATGTAATATTCCATGAGAGGGTTTCTCGTCCATCCGTATACACACATATACGAATTTCCCTTAGGTGTGTACTCTACATCGTATTCCAGTGTGATGCCGTTCAACTTTTTGTAGTTGATCTTCTGGCTGTCATAGTTCTTGCCCATACGAGCAAGGAAGTTCTCAATGTTGCTCCATGAGCAGGTAAAGGATCCTGCACTTGGATTCATTGATGCCTGTCCCTGACCGTTCTGATTCCACATTTCGTAATCAAAACCGCCGATGTTGCCTCTTGTCTGCTGGTCAGCAGCTGATGCAACTGAGGGGACGCTTGCTGCGATCATCAGTGCAGATACGGTTCCGCTGATGATCTTTTTGAGTGTGTTTGATCTCACTCCAATCACTCCTTTGTGTAAACATTTTTTATTTTGTGTCGACAAATTAATGATTAAATAAACCCCATATAAGCAAATGCTCTATATATTTCCCTTACAGAATAAACTATTTGGCTAATAAACACAAGCCAATACTTGCTGTAATTAATTTAAGGTATCATTTTTTGCGATTTTAATTAAACAACAAAATTGGTAGAGCCAATCATATTTAATCATAAGGTGCACAAAACGTATATTAAGTGGACTTTATACCATGTGTGATATATTTATTAAGAAAATATAACTATTTGTTATATCGTTTACATTAGTAATTTCAGTATCAAATCAGAAGTATTAGAGTGCTTTTTTACAAAAATCAGAAACAAGCTCCGCAAAAATAAAAAGCAGCCGCTTCAAATATACAAGTTTGGAAACGGCTACAAAACGATTAATCTATTTTTAATTATGTCTTATTAAATGTCTGAAAAGAGTGAATTTTTTCTATATATATTATTTCTTTTCGTATATTGAAAAGCTAAGTCCGAGATCATCTCTGCGGTCCTGCTGTACAAGTTCATACTTGCTTTTGTCGAATTCAGGGAAGAATGCATCTCCCTCGTATTTGCGGTCAAGCTCAGTAAGATAAAGACGATCTGCGATCTCAAGTCCCTCGGCATATATCCTTTTTCCTCCGCAGATAAATATCTCCTGAGCGCCTGAGGACATCTCCGCGCATTTTCTTGCAAGCTTCACAGCTTCATCAAAGCTGCGCACAGTTCTGAGATTACGTGAAAACAGGCTCTGAGTTGACGAAACAACTATATTTATCCTGTCGGAAAGCGGTCTGCCTATGCTTTCGTAGGTCTTTCTGCCCATTATACATATATTTCCTTTTGTCAGATTACGGAAATAAGCTCTGTCCTCGGGGATATCCCACGGTATTTTTCCTTTGCTTCCTATAATCCTGTTCGCTGCTACGGCTGCTATAATATTGATCATTTTTCATCCAACCTTTCAAGAAGTTCCGAAACTTTAAGACCGAGTACGGGGTGAACGTAATCAGGCATAAGCTCCGCTGCGGGTCTGAGTACGAAGTCCCTGTTCTGCATATCGGGGTGAGGTACTGTCAGATCGGGTTCGGATATGATATTTCTGTCATAGAATATGAGATCAAGGTCAAGAGTCCTTGGTCCCCAGTGTATTTCGCGTGTACGCCCTGCTTCGTTTTCAATTCTGTGCATAAGATCAAGCAGTCCGCGCGGAGAAAGGAAAGTCTCGCACATAACTGCTCCGTTGAGGAAGTCGTCCTGCTCCGTATAGCCATAGGGCTTTGTAACGATAAGCGACGACTGCCTTACATTGCCGATATATTCGCTTTCCTCCAGTTTTTTCACAGCTTCTGCGATAATGCTGCTGCTGTCGCCCATATTTGAACCGAGTGCAATTAGGGCAGTATGTCTGCTGCGGCTGATTTTCACCGATACAGAGCCAAATTCCATATCTATGGGAGCTTCAGGCTTCCTTATCTCGATATCCGTACGTACAATGAGCGGTGAGCTTTTCAGCACAGCTAACGCTACAGCCTGCGCCGCAGCTTCAATAAGCTTATATGTGTGCTGCGTCATGGCTTTTTTTATGACTCCGCAGACCATTCCGTAATCCACGGAATGGTTCAGTTCATCGGTAAGTCCTGCCTTTTCGGTGTCAACATAAAGAACTGCGTTCACGTAGAAGTTCTGACCGTTTATGTTCTCATGCTCAAATACACCGTGATGAGCAAATATTTTCAGTTCATCAATGCATATCCTGTCCATTCTTATAACCTCTCATTACTGCCATAGTCATTTTTACGGCACGGACATTTTCCTTTATATCATGTACACGCAGGAATGCTGCGCCCTTCATTGCACCTATGACCGAAAGTGCCACTGTTCCTTCAAGTCGTTCATCTGAGGGCAGATCAAGAGTAAGCCCTATGACCGATTTCCTTGAAGCTCCGAGAAGAACAGGAAATCCCAGTCTCTCGCGGAACTCGTCTATACGGTCTATAGCTTCAAGATTATTCTCATATGTCTTTGCAAAGCCTACTCCCGGATCGAGGATAATCTTATCACGGGCTATACCTGCTCCGTCTGCTATCCTCACAGTTTCCTCCATATCGGATATTACATCATCGAAATAGGAGTTATAATCCATATTCTCCCTGTTGTGCATCAGGCAGCAGGCTGCTCCGCTCTTAGCTATAAGCGATGCCATTTCGCCGCTGTCGTATTTAAGTCCCCATATATCGTTAATAAGGTCTGCACCTGCGAGTATACCTGCTTCTGCTACCTTGTATTTGTAAGTATCAAGAGATATGGGCACATCAAAACGGCTCTTTACAGCCTCGATAACAGGCGCTGTACGCTGTATCTCCTCATCGTCGGATATCTTTGTATATCCCGGACGGGTGGACTCTCCGCCGATATCAAGTATATCCATTCCCTCTTTTATCATTTTTTCAGTCTGTCTTAGAGCAGCGTCGATATTATTGAAACGTCCGCCGTCAGAAAATGAGTCGGGAGTAACGTTGAGGATTCCCATAATATAACAATTGCTGCTTACGTCAAATTCCTTATTGCCTATCTTCATTTTTATACCTCTAAATTCATATTCCTTTTTTCATATGGCCAGTTGCACTCGTCCTGAGCCTTGCAGAAACTGCACATTCGCGATCTCTTGTCAGCTTCGTAAAAAACAGCTTCAAGTGTATCGGATTTGCAATCATTGCTCCTGTGAGACTGTATCATACCTATTATTCTCTCGGTATCCCGCTTGCCGCAGCCGACATCATGCAATATCTGCTCTGCCGTTTCAGCTCCCGCAGTCTCATGAGGAAGCCCGAGTGTATATTCCTCAACTCTGCCTATATCATGGAGAAGCGCCGCAGAATAGACGATATCAGGCTCGGCAGCTATACCTCTTTCACTGCATATAAGCAGGGTTATCCTTGCCACAGAAAGCAGGTGTTCAAGTCCGTGTCCGCAGAATTTACGCTCCTTTTCGAGCTTTTCAAGCTCTTCAAGCTTTCGGCGGAAGGTATCGTTTTCAAGTATTTTATTTGCAGTTTCCAGCATCATCTATGCCTCCGATGAACAGATGGTTTCAATTAATTATATCACATAATATAAAACAAATCAATAAATGTCTAATTTATAGTTATTTATTGAATTTTCTTGTACAAAGAGTCAATAATAATTGACTTATCATATAATATATGATATAATAATTACAAAAGAATATAGATAAATAATATTATAGAATCACATTTGTTATTTATCGGAAAGGAATACACTTATGAACAGTTCAAGAAAAAAACTTGCTTTATTTGTCGGACAGGCTGACGAAGAATATCAGAGCCGTTTCATCAGTGGTTTCCTGAAAAAAGCACTTGATGCCAATTATGACGTATGCATTTTCTCAATGTATCTGAAATATCAGGATACCCCTGAACGCGAACAGGGAGAATCCAACATCTTTTCACTTATGAACCCCGAAAAATTTGACGGTGCTATAATACTGAAAGACAGCATACAGACAGAGGGGGCAGCCGAAAAGCTCGAAAACAGGTTAAAAGAGGCTTTTGACAGACCTATCGTCATAATCGAAAAGGAAAGCGACCTGTTCCCAAGCATATGCACAGACGGCTATTCTGCCGTTTTTGAGCTTATAACCCACCTTATCGAAGTTCACGGCTGCCGTGATATCGCCTTCGTTTCGGGCAAGAAATGGCACAAGCACTCAAAGGAGCGTCTTAAAGCCTACCGAGATGCAATGAAAAACGCAGGGCTCGACGTATCCGAGGGCCGCATATTCTACGGTGATTTCTGGTATCAGAGCGGCGAGGTCTACGCAGAACAGCTGCTTGCGGATACTTCTGCTCTTCCCGATGCAGTTGCCTGCGCCAATGACCAGATGGCTATAGGGCTGTGCAAGATATTCGCAGAACACGGTATAAAGGTCCCTGAAGATATCGCCGTAATCGGCTATGATTCAACTTACGAGGGCAGAACAAGCCCCTGCTCCCTCACCTCTTCTCTTATACCTGCCTATGAATTCGGCGAGTACGCCTTCGGCTTCCTTATGGACAGAATGCAGGATAAAACTCCAGACTCATTCAAGCTGAAGCCTCAGATGCTTCTGGGTGAGAGCTGCGGCTGCCACAATGAAACTATGCCGCAGTATCAGATAAGACGCAGCGAATGGGGAACCGATATCTCCGAAGAGGGCTTTGACTCGATCTTCAATAACATGGACGAAAGTCTTATCACTCAGTCGTCACTTCAGGAATATCTCAGTACGGTTTATTCGTTTGCATATCAGCTGAAGGGCATAAGCGAATTCCACCTCTGTATCGACAGCAGATGGAAAAACATCGGTATGGGCGTTCATGCTGCGCATAACGGCTACAAAAACATGATCCAAGCCATAAGATATTACAGCAGCCATAAAAATAATATGGCAGGTCTGGAGCAGAGCTTCTCTTCTGACGAGATGCTGCCAGACCTTGAAGATGAACGCTCATCTCATGCCGCTTACTTTTTCACACCCGTTTACTTTGAAAACGAATGCTTCGGCTATGCTGCAATAAGACACGATGATCCGTGCAGTTCTTATGATGATATATACAGACGCTGGATAGGTACGGTGTGCAGAGGCTTTGAGATGCTCAAACGCAATCTCACATTAAAATACACTCAGGAGCAGCTCGACCGTATCCGCAATAACAAATTCACCGTATATTCCTACGCTTACGGAAGTCTTGACGAAAAAGAAAAGAAAGAGTACGACCTTGTTACAAAAATACTCGACGAAAACCTGCTGGATTACCATTTCCAGCCGATCATCGAAACTGCAAGCGGAAAAATATACGGCTATGAAGCACTGATGCGTGCAAGGACTGAACCGTATGTAAGTCCGCTCTCTATTATCAAGTTCGCAACTATGCAGGAACGTCTTGCCGATGTGGAACGCGCTACATTCTTTAATGTGCTGCGCATAATAAATGAAAGCCGCACTAATCTAAGCAGTGCAAAGGTGTTTATCAACAGTATTCCCGGCGTGAAGATAAGCAATGCCGACCTTCCCGTACTTAAAGACTATCTGGAGAATAATTCTACTGAAATAGTCATAGAGCTTACAGAAGAAGCCGAGCTCAACGACAATGACCTTACAAGTCTTCAGGATTTCTACGATGAATATAACATCGGCTTCGCTGTTGACGACTACGGTACAGGCTATTCCAACGTAAGCAATCTTCTCAGATATATGCCCGATTATGTGAAAATAGACCGTTCTCTTGTCAGCGATATACATAATCAGCCTAAAAAACAGCATTTTTTCCGCGAAATAGTTGATTTCTGCCACGATAACAATATCATGGCTCTTGCTGAGGGTGTTGAGACAGCGGAAGAGCTACGCACGGTAATACATCTCGGAGCTGACCTGATACAGGGATTTTACACTGCAAAGCCGTCGGCTGTTATAATACCTCAGATCGGCGAAGTATGCAGGAACGAGATAAAACAGTATTATCAGGAACGCATCGACGGCAACAACAAGAAGGTATATTCAGCAGGAAAGAGCAACCGCATTTCACTGACAAAGCTGGTCAAGGACGGATATACAGATATTTTAGTCGGAAAAGACGAAATGGTCTATAAGGACGTTTCCATAATAGGAACACCCGAAATGAAAACGAATATCCACCTTCGCATTGAATCAGGCTACAGCGGACGCATAATCCTTGAGGACATATTCTTCACAAATATCAAAAAGCGCCCCTGCATCGAGATCAGTGCCAATGCAAGCGTTACAATAGTCCTGTGCGGAACAAATTATCTGATCAACTCAGGCATACAGGTACACGAATCGTCAAAACTCACCATCGAAGGCAACGGCTCTCTCAATATTGAACTTAACGCCGCCGAATTCTTCGGTATCGGCAATCATTTAAGCGCACGTCACGGTGAAATGATATTTGATCAGGACGGCGCGATCAATATAAACTGCCGTGGACAAAAGGGTGTATGTATCGGTTCGGGACTCGGCGGAGAAATAAAAATAAACCGCGGCGAATTCAACCTTAATTCCAATAACGAGACCTGTGTGGGTATCGGTGCTTTGACAGGAGAAGCCGATCTGACCTTAAATACGTGTCATATCGAAGCCGATTATTCTGTCGAAACAGGAGTACTTGTCGGCTCGCTTGAAAATAACGCCCGTATCTCGCTCAGCAAGAGCTCTGTTAATATTTACGGCAAGGGCAACTGTATGACTGTTATAGGTACCGTAAAAGGAAACAAGGCTGCTGTCAGAACAGAAAGCTCCGGTGCAGTATTCAACCTTATGTCGGATAACTCAACTCTTTTCGGAGCTCTCAACGGCACATCCGAGATAGACTTTTCAGATTCATCGCTGAAGCTTGAAAATACGGGACAGAAGGCTCTGCTTTTCGGCGGATATAATGATGATACATCGATCAATATCAATAATTCCGATATCAATGCCGTTGTACGCTCAGGACTTGATAAAGACACCTATGCTTCTGATGACAGGTTACGAATCGTCAACGGAAGAGTAAAAGTAATTTTAAATGATAACGAAATAAAACATAATATCGTTTTCGATTATACATAAAATAAATATAAAAAATTACTCCATAACAAGCTCTCACTGCATGAGATGTTTGATTTTAAGCAATTATATTTCGGAGGTGAATTTTTCAATGATCAATTCCCTTAAAACCATAGCATTTTTCGGATGCGCTCTTACAAGCAGATACAGAAGCGGACTCTGCAAATGCTTCAATAAGGCAGCCAAAAAGATCAATGCAAATATAGTTTATTTCAATTCTCTTGGAAAAATAGGAGAAAAAACACTGGAATTCTCGGAAGGCGAATATGACCTTATAGATTATATCGACCTTGAACAGTTTGACGGCATTATCTACGACGGTGAGGGATATAACGTTGAAGGTGCGGAAGAAAAGATCATCAAAAAGCTCCGCACTGCAAAATGTCCTGTAATATCTATCAGTACTTTTGTTGACGGATTTTATAATATAGAATTTGAAGATGCGTCAGGTATGCGGAGACTTGTTGAACATTTCCTTGATGTTCACAAGCATACGAAAATAGGTTTCATGACAGGCTATCTGACACACCCCGACGCTCAGCTGAGACTTAAGGTATTCAGGGAAGTTATGAAGGAAAGAGGTCTGCCCGAGGACGGTGTAGGAATATTTGAGGGCGATTTCTGGTTCCACAAGGGCGAGGAAGCCGCAGATTTCTTCCTGTCACGCCCCGAGCGTCCCCAGTCTATAGTATGTTCAAACGACTATATGGCTATATCGCTTTCAACTGCACTTAAACGCAGGGGGATAAGGATACCCGAGGATATCTCTGTATCGGGCTATGACGGCTCAATTGAGGGTAAGCAGTTCGTTCCGCATATCACTACCGCTACACGAGAAAGAGAAGATATTGCTGAAAAGACAATGTCTATCTTGGCTCAGCTTATGGACAACGGTACATTCAGCGGTGACAATATCGTTTCTCCGAGAATACTCCTCTCTCAGTCATGCGGTTGTGAAAAAATAATATATAAGGAAGAGATCCATACTATTGATGAGATCAACAATAATATCAGATATTTCGATAACTGCGTAAACGATGCACAGGCTGCCATACTCAAGCTGAATAAAGTCGAAAAGCTGGACGAGCTTGAACATTCTTTCAGGGAGTGCGCAACAAACTTCGGTGATTACAGCGCTTTCTTCCTGTTCACTCAGACCGATACAAAAGGCAGACTTTCATGCACCAGCGAATACTCAGTCCCGTCAGATAAATTCGTACCGCTGATATGGATAGACAAGGGAGACGAGTATTTAAGGACAGACAAGCCTATGAGAAGTGCAAATATGGTACCGCAGGTAAAGTCTGAAGTTCCGCATTTCTATTACATAATGTGTATATACTGCTCTGAGAGAATGTTCGGTTATACCCTTATCGAAATGGAAGATGACGATATCTTCACCGATTTCTATAATATCTTCCTGCTCAACCTTTCAGTCACTATTGAACGACTCTGGAAAAATGACAACATCAATAAGCTTTATGAAAAGCAAAAGGGTCTCTACGAAAAACAGAAGCAGATCAGTATACACGACGCGCTCACAGGTATGTTCAACCGACGAGGCTTCAATGACGCTTCCGAATATGCTGTCAATAACCTGGAAGGTAAAAGCGTCGTATGCGTAATGGTACTTGATATGGACGGCTTGAAACGCATCAACGACGTTTACGGTCACAACGAGGGCGACTCCGCTATCAAAGCAGCAGCAAATATAATCACTCAATGCTGTACTTCAAATGAGATAGCAGGCCGTGCAGGCGGTGACGAATTCTATATCTACGCTTCCGATTATTCACAGGAAAAGCTGGATAAATTCAATTACGATCTCATACGCCTTTGCAATGAATACAACAAAAGTCAGGGCAAGCCATATAAGATCGAGCTCAGCTACGGTGCATACCTTATCGAAGCAGATAAAAATACGCGCATCGAGGATCTTCTCAAAATAAGTGACTCAAGAATGTACAAGCAGAAGATGTCAAAACCCGGAAGAATAAAAAGGTAATTAGTAAAATCATGTCCCCTGAACAGCTGAAATTGCTGTTCAGGGGACATTTTTTGTATTTTCATTACTTTTGCACAAACGAGATATGCCTTGTTTATATATTTTGCCGATTTAACAGTTATTTAATAATATCAAATATCCTTAAAAATATAACTAATTGTAAAGAACCGCTCTTTTTCTACAATAATCATCATTTTTTGAGTTGACAGTAGACAAAAAACATGATAATAATAAATATATGTATTGTTTTTTTGGCATAACTGCATATTTCTTACCGTTCATTCCCTCTATGGATAATTCCATCATCAGGATAAAATATGCAGCAATGTCTTAATTAAATTTTTTCTTAGGAGGATTGGAAATGAAAAAGAAAATCTTATCAATCATGTCAGCCGCGATGCTTACCCTCTCTTGTATCGCAGTCACCCCGGTCAGTGCAGCAGAAAGTGATTATTTACTGCACAGCACCTTTGAGGACGGAAGTGAACAGTGGAGCGGAAGAGGTGCCGCATCTGTCAAGACTGTAACAGATAAATCCCGTTCGGGGGAGGGTTCGCTTTTCACAAGCGGCAGAACAGCTTCGTGGAACGGTGCAACAGTAAAGCTCGGTTCCGACTTCTCAGCAGGAAAGGACTATACTTTCAGCGCTTATGTAATGACAGAGGATACCTCATCTCCCGTTACATTCTACCTGACATTGCAGTACAGTGACGGCAGCACTACAAGCTACCCTAAAATAGCTGAAGTAACTGCTGAAAAAGGTCAGTGGGCACACCTTGAAAAAAGCAGCTTCACTATCCCTGACGGTGCTAAGGATATGCAGCTCTACGTAGAAACTGATAAAAGCACTTGCAGCTTCTACCTCGACGAAGTCGTAGGCGCAAAGGTGGGTACAGAGATAAGCGAACCGCCTGCTGCTGTACAGATGAGCAAGGGTGATATCAACTATGACGGTACTATCGACTCACTTGATATAGTTGCTGCAAGAAGATGTCTTATAAATGAGACAAAGGACAAGAAAACTCTTAAAGCTGCCGATGCTGACAGCAACGGCGTTTTTGAAGTAAACGATGCTCTGCTCATTATGCAGTTCGTTGCAGGCAAGATAAAGGAATTCCCTGTTGTTGAGCCTGTTGTTGTTCCCGGACAGCGCAAGTACACTATGGAAGAGCTTACAGAGATAGTTCAGAAATCACTGGTAAACAATGAGCCTAACGATTCACATATGGAAAAGAGCGGTGTTAAGTACGGAACTATCAAGAGAGAAACTTACTTCTCAAAGAAGGCTAACAAGAACAAGCCTTACAATATCCTGCTCCCTGCTGATTACGATGAGAGCAAGCAGTACCCTGTACTCTACCTCCTCCACGGCTTCTTCGAGAACGAGAACCGTATGATAACAACAGGAAACGGTACGATGTATACACGCCAGATCATCGGCAACGCTATCGCATCAGGCGAAGCTA
>JAEEGL014273214.1_pt1 | contig 10712 bp, 5 predicted proteins | sample 9134231 | NCBI WGS metagenome assembly JAEEGL01 (sample SAMN16246548, study PRJNA631951) | gut metagenome | biome: gut microbiome; feature: rumen; material: fiber-attached | host: Bos | place: Iran: Karaj | collected 2018-10 | reverse complement strand
GTCTATGAGACATCCTGCTTCTGGTTATGTTCAAGGTTTTAATGATTTATGTGTTCCTTTTTTTATTGTTTTTTTCCTTGATTTTTTCAATCATATTACTATTAATGAATTATTAAATAAAGGAAATGATGCTTTAAATAATATTAAAGAAGATCATTATTTTGAATTAGAAACTGATATTTATTATTCTTTAACTAAATTATTAGATAGAATTCAAACTAATTATACTCATAATCAACCTGGAATTGTTAAAATGATTAAAAGAATGGAATTAATTATTGAAACTGTTGATAAAGAATTATATGTTTATTTAAAAGAAAAAGAAATTGATTATGTTCAATTTTGTTTTAGATGGATGAATTGTTTTTTAATTAGAGAATTTCCTATAAATTTAATGATTAGATTATGGGATACTTATTTCAGCGAAGAAAATGGTTTTAGTGATTTTCATTTATATGTTTGTGCTTGTTTATTACTTAATTTTTCAGAAAAATTAAAACAAATGACTGAATTTCAAGATTTAATTGTTTTTCTACAAAATTTACCTACTAGTCAATGGTCTTTACAAGATATTGATATTTTACTTGCTAAATCTTATTCTATTAGAGAGTTATATTCTAGTATATTTAAAGATAAAGAATAATTTTTATTAATACTATAAATAAAATATTTTCTACAATTTTTTTATATTATTTAATTTTTTAAAGCACATAATAAATCCATAATAAACATTATGAAAAATTGTTATTTTTTTAATATATAAAAAAAATGTATAATCATAATGATAAATATGATGAAAATGACGTAGATTCAAATACTAATAAAAAAGAATATACTATTGATAATGATAATTCAGTGCATTCTCATGAAACAAATCATTTATATACAAGAGAAGAAATTAAATTAAATTTTCATAAAATTTTTTTAAATATTTCAACTTATAATGAGAAAGATAATTCATATTACATAAGTCAAAAAAATATTAACAAAATAATTAACAATATATATAAAGAAGATATAAGTAAAAATTTTGTTAAAATAAATGGTGAAATTGATATTCTTTTTAAAAAGCTAAGTAATAATAATAAAATGAATGAACAACAATTTTTTTCTTTTATGATAAAAATCCCTCAAAAAATATATCCAGAATTATTTCAAACAGAAAAGATTTTAACGATTAATAATTTCTTATCATTATTCTTTGATTATTATGATAATTGTTTTAATAATGATAATATAAATTACATTAATTTACCATATAAAACAATAGAATTAATTTCTAATTATAAACCTAATTTAGAACAATTAGAACTTTTAAAAATAATTTTTCCAACGATTAAAGAAATATACATTAAATATTTTCCTAATGAATTAGTAGAAAAAAATAATGTGAGTTTATCTCAAAAAAGTTTAAATAATTTAATTAATTTTGCAAAAGATTATGAAATAATTCCCTTTTTAATTACACAAAGTCAGTTAGGTAGTTATTATAATCTAATATGTGGTGAAAATTCAAAAGAAATAAATGTTCCAGAAATTTTAAAAAAATCAATTAATATTGGTATAAATTTTACTTTAAATCATTTTATTTTAATGATTGTTCAATTTTCCATTTTATCATATTTAAAAAATATAGATGACAAATATTATAATGAATTTGAAAAGAATGATATAAATACAAAAGAAAAACAAGAAGGAATTAAATTATTACTTTTTTTGGAAATTTTAAATAACTCAAAAGGAATGAAAAATCAATTTAATCAAAAAAAATTTTCTCTATTACCTGAGAAAAATCAAATTTTGAAAATCTTTGATATTCAAGAAGAAATTAAACTAAATAATAAGAATTCAAATGAAAATATTGATTTTAATAATTTATATAGTGAATTATCAATAGATAAAAAAACTTTAGTTTTAATAAGACAAATTATTGATAATAATTTTGATAATTTATATAAAACTTATTCTTATTATAGTGATAATTTAGATAATAAATTAAAAATTAATGGATATTTAAAATTTTTAAAAAATTGTGATTTAATTTTTAATAATCAAAAACAAGAAAATAATACATTTGAAAAATCTAAAACAGAAAAAAAAAAATTATATTCAGGTTTAGAAAATGAATTAAGTGATTCAACAAAGAAAATATTATATAACCTCAATAATAAAAAAGTAGATGAAAAAAAAAGAGAAATAAATGAATCTGAAAAAATTATTAAAAATATTAAAATAGAAAAGAAAGATATTAAACCAATATTAACACCTCAAAAAAATAATAATAATAATATGAATAAAATAAATGAAAGTCAAGCAAATGTTATTTTTTCAAAATATTCTGGTTTAACTCATTCAATGAATTTTAATTCTTTTATAAATTCATTTCCTGATTTAATTGACAATATATTAAAATTTAATTTAAGACAAACTAATTTTATTGATTTTGGTCAATTATTTAAAAAAGTACTTGTACAAAAAATAATTCCGAATTTAATTAATACTGATTTAAATGAAAATTGTTTAAATAATCAATATGATAATAATAATGGGTTAATTCAATATGCTTATTTAAAATTAAAAGAAGAAAAAAATATTAATGATTTATTAAAAAAATTTTCAAATGTTATAGAAACTTATTTTAAATTTTATTGTGAAAAAAATAATTATACATTAATATTTGAAAATTGTAAAAAGTTTTTTGAAGATTTTTGGATTTTCCCTGATTTTATTAATCAATTACAATTAAAGAATTTATTTTATTTTTTATCTAATAAAAATGAATATCTTCATTTTAATAAATTTGTTGAATCCTTTGGAATTATTGCTTTAATAAATGATTTTGAAGATAATTTTGATCCCATTGATAAATTAATATATATAATTGATAAAATGAATCAATCTAACGGGGATAAAAAATGTATTTTAAAATCAGGAAGAATTGATTTAAAAGGGAAAAAATTAATAGATTTTTGTATATATTTAAAAAAAGAATATCCTAATTTTTATGATAGAAAAAATAATAAAAAAACTTATCCTGATGCATCTTTAAGTTTTAGTGATATTTATGGAAAAAGTTTTACAAAATAATATTATAAGTAATTATATTTATAGTATATTTTTTTTTTATATAAAAAATTAAATATCAAAATTTAAAATTTGAATAAAATTAAATTAATTTTTAAATAAATGACAACAACTCCAAACAAAATAAATAAAAAATTAAAAAAATTTGACTTTATTTTTCAATCAAAAGATAAATTAAAGGATCCTTTAAGTAAATATTGTCATTTTGCATATCAACAATTACTTTTGAAATATTATTCTATTCCATTAACTTATCAAATAAATATCATTAATAATATTATATATAATGAAAAATCAAAGATTGTAGCAACATTTAAAGATTATTTAATTTTAGATGATAATAGTGAATTTTTAAAAAGATATTATAAATTATATGAAAGTTTAATTCGATTACCAAGATTTTTTGAATATTATAATACATTTTCAAAAATTTTTCCTAATTATACATCCATTTTAGAAGGTAAATATATTTATAGAAATATTCAAAAAAAACAAAGAATGATTGATATTCAAGAACAAATGGAAATGGAAAATAAACATAATGAACTAATGAGTCCTAGAAATTTTGAAAAAGATGATATTTTTAATACTGAAGTTATTGATTCTATTCTTAATGATACAAATAAAGAAGATATTGAAATATTATTCAATGTTAATAGAGATAATAATAAAATTGAAGATCAAAAATTCTCTCAAAAAGTTTTAGATTTAGTTAATACTATTGGAAAATTTGAAAATTTTAGTTATGAGAATGGTAATGAAAATATTTTTATGAATAATTGTAAAAATAACTCAATTAAAAATTTAAATTCAAATATTATTAAAAAATATTTGAACAAAACTAATTTATCTAATGTGTCAAATGTGTGTCCTAAAAAAAGCACTAATCCAAAATATAATATTTTTAATTTATATTCAAAGAAAAGAAATGATAAATTTTATAATAATGATAGTAATAATCCAAAATCAGAAAGAACATTATTTGAAAAATTAGAATATAATTTATTGAAATTATCAAAGAAAACAAAAAAGAATAGTAAAAAAAATTCAAATTCAACAAATAAAATAAGGAATAAAAGTAGAAGAGATGATTCCACTTCATCAAAACATAATATAAGTTCTTATTCAAGAAATATTAAAAATTCATCATCAATAAATTTTAACAATTACAAAAGTTCTAAAAGTATAAATAATATATTTAATAGTTTAAATGTTCCTCAAACATTTAGATTAGGAACAAATTCAATAATAAGTTCAAATGAAAATAATATAAAATCTCCAGTTACAAAAAAATTATCTAATAATAAAAATAAAAAAAAAAATATTAACATAAGTAATTCTAATAAAAATAATATTAATAATTCTAAATATATATGTGAAAATCCAATATATCACAAAGTAAATAGTATGAATAATATTCATATTAAAACTTCAAGAAATCAAAATGAGAATAATAATTCGAATCAAATTAATATTCAAAACCATAATCTTAAATATTCTTCTCATACAATTTTTCATAATGGAGATTCTTTAAAAAGAAAAAAATCAAATAATAAGAATATTAGAAAAAGAAATTCAAGTAATCAAAAAAATGAAAAAAGTAAAAAGAGAAATGGAAATATTTCTAATTCTATTACTGGGAATAATATGACTTCTAGGGAATCAAATTTAAAAGATTTTTATATGATTAGAGCTTCTATTAGAAATAAAATTATGAAAAAAAATATAACTCAAAATAATACTGTTAATAAAAGTAATGTTTCAAATAGTAAAATAAGTTATAGGAATCAAAGTGTTGGAAGAAATAGAAAAAATGATATAAGTAAAAATAATGATAGTTCAAGTAATAAAATAAGTAAAAATGATTCTTTAACTAAATTTCATGAAATAAATTATAGAAAAAAATTAATTCAAGGAATTCAAATCAAAAATTTTTCTAAGGTTTTTAATATAAACAATCATTCTAAGATAGAAAATAAGAAGAAATAAATATCAAATTTTTTTATTTAGAAGTTATATTATAGTAATTAATTTATTAAAATTCATTATTTATAAATTATAAATAAAACATTTTTCATTTTTGAAAAAAATTTAAATGACTTCAAATAATAATCCACAATTGAAAAAATCTTTGAATAATAAAGAATTAACAATACCAGAAATAACATCAAAAATATTAGAATTAAACAATATTACAATTCAAGTAATTTTAGAAGAAAAATTGGAGAAATTAGATACAGCTTTAGAATTATTAACAGAAGCTAATGATATCTTAGAAAAATATTCTAATTCAATTAAAGATCCAAAATTAAAAGTAATTATTAATCATAATATTGGATGTTGTTATCAAAAATTAAAAAATATTTCAAAATGTGTTATTTATCTTGAAAAAGTCAATGAAGAATTTAATAAATACTTAGAAAATAAACATAAAATTATTATCAATAATTCATATTTTTTAGAAGAAATTTTAAATAATCAAATTCAATCAGATATTCTTTTAGGAGATTTTATTTTAGAATTAAGGTTTTGTGCTAAATTTCATTTACAAATGTGTGCTGCTTATTCTCAAAATAATAATCATAATGAAGCTCTTAATCATGCTAGATTAGCTGCTTTAATTTGTGAAGATAATATTGTAAAAACTTACTTTTTGTTTAAAAAAATAAAAAATGACTTAAAAAAAAATAAAAAATATTCAAAAATATTTCAAGAAAAAATTTTAGAAAATGAACCTATAATAATATCATTATATAAATATATTATTGAATGTGCTAATAATTTTAAAAATGGGAAAAATATAAATAATGAAATATATTCTAAAGAAAAAATATTATCATTTATTCATAATAATACAATGAAAATATCAACAAGAAATATTTTAGGAATAATAAAAAATGATGATTGGTTAAATTTATTTAATATAGGAAATATAATGTTTTTATATGCAATGTCATATGATGATTTAGATCTTGACTCAGATCCAAAATATGAATTATTAAGAGATGCAATTATAGAAAAAATTTTAATGTTTACAGTATCTTATTTTTCAATTGCTAATGAATTAAGATTTCTAAATAATAAGAATGATAATGGTACTTATTATCATTCTAAAGCAGTTGAAATTTCTTGTCTTTTTCTTCCTTCAAGTTGCCCTATTGTTAAACATTATGTTAATACATATTATAAATATTATGGAAATAATATTCAAATAGATTTAGATAAAGATTGTAAAAAAAATGAAACTTTTGATATTACTAAAGATAAAATTTTATATTTTGGTGAAAATAATATTATTAATATTACTGAAATTAATTATATGAAAAATGTTTCTCCAAATGAACAAATTCTTCCTTTGAATAATAATAAAAGTGAAAGTGAAATTCAATTGCAAGCTAAGACTGAAAGGAAAAATGATATTAATAATAAATTAAGTTTAACTGGAAGAGGATCTAAAATCAATTGGAAAAGTAGTAATGGTAAAAATTATAAAATTGAAAAAAAAATTAGAGATAGTTCTGTTCATAATAAAAATAATAATAATAATAAAAATAATATGAATGAAAAATATAATTTTAATCTGGTAATTGGCTAAAAACTCTTGAGCATTGAGGTAGGAGATTTCTTCCTATATTCTTACATTGAGGATAGGTCTAAATTATATGTATTCTTTTGGTTCAAAATCATATATACTTGCTATTAAATACTTGATTCTTGATCCTCTTGCATTTATTGCCATGTTTTAAATATTGTGGTTGTTGGGTAAAAATTAAATGTCCCTGTTTCATTCTCAAACCCTAGTTTTAAGAAATTTCTCTCTGTCATTGGAAAGGGAAATTTCATATAGAAATAATTAATATATGATGAAAATGATTCTTTTTCTTTTTTTAGTTTTTTTCTTCTAGTATTATTATTTTAAATTTATTATCCTATTTCATTCTGAAATTATAATCATCTAAAATGTCCATTATTGTTTTTAATGAATATGGAAGAGATGAATATGTTTTTAAGAGAAGGTCATTTGTTGTTGTTAGTTCTTTTTTATATACTTTTATGCTGTTTTTTCCATCGTTTAATGCTAATTTCCAATTTTTATCCAAGATTGAGTTTAATATTGAAACTAATTTATATTCATCTTCATCATCTTTTGAATAGTTTGTAGGTATTTTTTTCAAATTCATAATCTGTTTTTTTAGTGTTATTATTCTTTTTTTGATAATCTTCTAAATATTTTTCATTCTTTGAGTAATATTTTCACAATTATTGGAATTTCTTTGATTTTTTAATTCTTCTTGCATAATTTCATTTTTTTTTTAGCTATTATTTTTTCTTTAATTTGATATATTTGATTAGGATTAATTCCTAAATCAAAAAACTTAATATAAAAAATTCTTTTATCATCATTATATTTATTTAAATCAATAAATCCTTCATAATAATATGGAGTAAAGATTTTTTTTCTATTTAAAGCTTCTTCACCTTTTTATGTATATCCAAATATTAAATCAATCCAATTATTAATTTTAATTTCAGGTCTTTCAAATATTTTTCTCATAAAATAAATAAATTTTTCAAGATTATTATTATTACTCCAATTTGGAAATAATACATCTTCAACTCTTATTTCTTTTATATTATATAGATTTTTTAATATTTGATATGTTGAATCTTCTTTTGTTACAAATTGAAACTAATATTTCTAAATAATTCAGGTTGAAAATAAATTTCAGGAATTAGTTTTCTTAAATCTGTTTTGTATTTGATGCATTAAAATAACTTTTATCAAAATTAATAAATAATGTATCAAGTACATCAAATCCATCAATTTGAATTAATTGTGCTTAAATTGAATAAGGAAAACAGAATTTGAATAATGACTTTCATAATATATTAGTATTACATCCATTTCTAAATTATTTAATTTATTTAATTCTCAAAATTATTCTTTTGAAAAATCTATTTTTATTTCTCCATAATTTTCACTAAATTCTTCTTTTGAAAAATAAATATTTCATATTTTTAAATTAAAATTTATAATAAATAATAAAAAAATAAAATTTAATTTTTAATATTATTATTAATTTAAATAATATATTTATATTTATATTATTACTGTATTTATTATTAGTAGAATTTAAATATCTTCTTCTACTACCTGAAAACATTTTATTATTGTTGTTTCCATTATTATCATTATTATTATTATTATATTTATAAATATTAATATTTAAATGAATAATTATTATATTTAATATTATAATAAATCAATTTTTTTTCTCTTTTACCAAAAAAAATATTTCCGATATTTATATTAAATTTATTCTTATTTTTTCATTTATATTATTAATATTATTTATTATAGAAAAAATATTATCTAAATTAAAATTATTATTATAATCTAAATTACTTTTATTTTATCTTTTATTATATTAATTTTTGGTTTTAATTTGTTTTATTGTTTCAAAATTTAATTTATTATTTTTATTAATATTATTATTCAAATTAGAATTGAATTATCATCACTATTATTATTATTAAAAATTTTTTTTTCTTTTTTTTCTATTTGTTTACTTGAAAATAAGTCATCATCATAATTATTATTTTCTACTATTTTTTATTGTTATGTAAATAATTATTATTTTTTTTTTTTCTATTATTGTTATTATTATTATTGGAAAAAGAAGAATAAAATAAATTATTAGTATTATCTTTTTTTATTATTTCCTATACAAATCATTATTATCTTTATTTTTCTACAAAATAAAATCTAAAATATTATCATTATTATCATTATTATTATTATCAATATTTTTATAATTAAATTCATTTTCTTTATCATTTTTTTATCATAATATTGTTAAAACTTTCTTTCATATTATTCTTATTATTATTACTGATATTATTATTTTTAAAATATTTACTTCATTTTTTTTCTATGAGGTAAATTAAAATTTGTTTTACTTTTCAATAACTATTTTTCAAAATCAATTCATCTCAATCATCATCATTTTCTTTTATTGTTCATAAATATTTTATCAATTTAATTTTTTTTACTTTTTCAATTATTATTTAAATTATCCAACCGTTTCATATAATTAAAACTTTACTAAAATCACTTAAATAATTATTTGACAAATTATCATTATTATTATTACCATTAACAACATTATTATTATTATTATTAACATTAATTCTATTTAAAAATCTTTTATTACTAAATTTTTTAACTCAATTATTATTATTAATAAAATTAATGTGAATTTTACTAAACTTCCTATATAATAATATATTATTATATTTTAAATTCTATATTTTAATATATTATTATATTTTTATTTTCTATATATGTTATTATTATATTTTACTATCTATTTATTAATATTATATTTTACTTTCTATATTTGAATATTAATATTATATTTTACATACTATATTTATTATTATTATTTTATTTTATCCACTTTATTTTAAAAGTATTATTCTGTTTAATTCTCTATATATTAATTTTATTATCACATTTAACTTTCTATATTTTAATAATTTTATTATATTTCACTCTCTATATTTTAATATATTTTTTTACTTACTATATTTTAATATTATAACTATCTTTTATTTTCTATTTTTAAATAAAAATCATTATATTAATTAACTTCCTATATTTTAATATTATTATTATTTATAATTTACATGATATAATTCTATTTTAATATTTTTATTATATTTTAAATTCTATATTATGATTTTTGAAATTAATTTCCTATATTTTAATATTATTGTTTTATTTTACTAGCTATATTTTAATATTACTATAACTGTTATCAAAATTAGAAAAAACTTGACTAATAATATAATTAATATAAATAAATGATTTAATACATCATTGAAATTCATTCAATTATTAGGAATCCATTTTAAAATATTTTTCATTAAATCAATAGTATCATTATTCTTTTGTGTAATAATATTATTTAAATCAATTAGATTAGAAAAATTAGAATTTTTCATATTACATATTTTTATCTTATTAAATTCCTTCATTACAATTATTAAGATTTTGACTACTTAAAATCGAACACATACTATAAAATACTTCTTTTTCATTACAACAAAAAAAAATGATTGAGAATATTAATATATTTAAAACAAAAATACAACCAATAGTCAAAATCAATATGTGAATTATAATTAGTAGATTTTAATATATATTATTGAGTGCTATAATAAAGTGTATTAACATATTCTGTTTTTAATGTGAAAAGTTACTAATTTTTATGAATTAACAAAATAAACATTTTTAATTATTTAGTTTAATCATAATAAATTTTTTTTTTCATTTCTATAATAAAAAAAACCATATTTAAGCTTATAATTTAATCTTAATAATTTTGGATTCATAATTACTCTAATATCACTATTATACAAATATTTATTAAGAATAAATACATTTTTATTAATTAAAATGAAAAAAATCTATTTAATAATTTTTATATATAAAATTGTGATATAAAAAAATTTATTTAAAAATGGAACCGAAAAATTCAACAAACAACGATGACTCAAAATATATTAAAGAAAAAATAGTAAAAGGACATGGAAATCCAATATCAATAAAACAATTAAAAGAT
>JAEEGL013831062.1_pt1 | contig 10712 bp, 8 predicted proteins | sample 9134231 | NCBI WGS metagenome assembly JAEEGL01 (sample SAMN16246548, study PRJNA631951) | gut metagenome | biome: gut microbiome; feature: rumen; material: fiber-attached | host: Bos | place: Iran: Karaj | collected 2018-10 | reverse complement strand
GACGGCATTTTTGCGCCAACCGAAACTTTGGACGTCACTAATATTTGGTGGCCAAAAAACTGGGATGCTGACCTTCATTTGATGGCCGAAAAACCTTCCGACCATCTGGACACAATCTTGAAGCTTGCCCCATCTCTTTGTATCCTTCACGCCGAAGCCCAAGAAGACCTACTTCCGATTTTTGCCAAGCTCAAAGAAAAGGGAATTAAGACTGGCGTAGCTCTGCTTCCATCTACATATCCTGGCAATGTAAAACCATACATTGACGCTGCAGACCATGTTTTGATCTTTGCTGGACACCTTGGCGTACAGGGTTCTCCTGCAGATCTCATGCAGATGGAAAAAATCGCGCTCGTTCGCAATATGAAACCAGAAGTTGAAATCGGTTGGGATGGCGGTGCAAACATGACCAATATTCGTGCACTAGCACATGCAGATCTCGACGTAATCAACGTTGGGTCCGCTCTTTCCAAATCACAAAATCCTGCCGAAGTATACCAACAGCTCGTAGCAGAAATTGATAAAACAGGAGTGGTACTATAATGGCAAGAATTGTTTCACTCGGTTCCGCGCTTCAGGATGTCTATCTCATTGACCATGATGACCTTGCACCTACCACTATTGGCGGGGATGCGATTTTTGGCAAAGTTTTAGTTGGTTCCAAAGTTGATATCGACAAAATGTCCTACGAAGTTGGTGGTGGTGGGGTAAACTCTGCAATCACTTTTTCTCGCCACGGTCATGAAGCAATTTTTATTGGTAACCTTGCTAAAGACTCTGCCGGCGACGCCATTACAAGAGTGCTAGACAAAGAGGGTGTCGATACCAGCTATATCGATTACGTAAGTGGAAAATCCACTGGTACGTCCGTAATTTTGCTGGATTCAAAGCATGGCGAACGTACAATTTTGACTTGCCGTGGGGCTAGTGAAAAATTTGATAACTTTTCTGCGGACGACTTAGATTTAATTCAACCAGACTGGTTATATGTTACCACTCTTCGTGGCGATATGTACACGCTTCTAAAGTTCTTTGAAAAAGCTAAATCAATTGGTACCAAAATCATGTTCAATCCTGGCGTACGCGAGCTAACTGACGTCAAAAAATTAATCGGTCTACTCGAAGACGTAGACGTATTGCTCGTAAATAAGCAAGAGGCCGCACAAATCGTACCAGGCGTACTCCTCACCGAACTTTTATATCGTCTAAATAATTATGTCGAAACCGTAATCATTACTGATGGTGCCATGGGCGGAATTGCCTCAAATGGCAGTGAAGCATACCGCTTTGGAATTTATGAGGATACCAAGATAAAAGATGCCACTGGTGCAGGCGATGCATTTGGCTCTGGTTTCTTGGCACATCTTGCTTCTGGAAAATCATTTAGAAATTCACTCGTGTTTGCGTCGGCAAATTCTACCGCGGTCGTATCAAAGATTGGAGCAAACCGTGGCATTCTTACCGGTTCCGAACCACTGCACCCGATGCCGATTCAAAAACTATAAGGAGAAATATGTTACCACAAGATATAATCGAAAAATTATCTATTGCAGATCTCGAACGTGCAAACGCATACGGCAAAGATCTTTTGATGGGGCTTAGAACTATTCGCTCATTCCCACAGGGTGTCACATGCTTTGGTTCTGCCAGGCTTCCACAAGACCACGAGTACTGCAAAATGGCTTATAACTTAGGCCACAGACTTGCCGAAAATGGGCACCCAGTCGTATCAGGCGGCGGTCCTGGCATTATGGAGGCAGCTTCTCATGGGGCTTACGAAATCGGTGGCCGCACCATTGGGTTAAACATCACTCTTGCCCACGAGCAATTTCCAAATCCATACCTTACCGACTGTATTACTTTTGAATACTTCTTTGCCCGCAAAGTATCACTTGCGATGGCTTCTAAGATTTTTGTATTCTTCCCAGGCGGTTATGGCACCATGGATGAACTTTGGGAAGTCCTTTGTCTTATGCAGGAGAAAAAAATGCCAATCATGCCAGTCTTCTTGGTTGGCTCCAAGTATTGGCGCAGTTTTGATGCTGCAATCAACGCAATGTTGGATCTAAAAATGGTTGCCGAAAAAGATGCCAGTATCTTTAAAATTACCGATGATATTGAAGAAATTGTGGAAGCTGCCAACAAGATTGGTCATCCAAAGATTAACGAAAACTTTTACGATGGTTTTCGTGAAGCTAGTAAAATCGCACAAAATAATTAAACAAAAAATCCGAGAGAGTATGCGCTTTCTCGGATTTTTTTATTAGTGACTTAGGCCTAGCTTACTATTTGTGTCTGCAATACGGATAAGTTCGTTGTATTTGGCAATACGCTCAGAACGAGAGAGAGAACCGGTTTTAATTTGACCAGTACCAAGCCCCACGGCAAGGTGAGAAATGGAGACATCTTCGGTTTCACCAGAACGGTGAGACATTACGGTTTTAAAGCCAGCCTTTTTGGCCATTAATACCGTGTCGATGGTTTCGGAAAGTGAGCCGATTTGATTTGGTTTGATTAGAATTGCATTGGCAGCGCCTTCTTTAATACCGCGTTCGAGGCGCTTGATGTTGGTTACAAAAAGATCATCGCCCACGAGCTGAATCTTAGAACCAAGACGGTCCATCAATTTCTTCCAGTTCGCCCAGTCTTCTTCGGCGAGACCATCTTCGATTGACACCACAGGATAATTGTTCACGATCCAGTCATACCAGTTAATCATATCGTCTGCAGTTTTCCAGTCGCCATTAGTTTTTAGTTCATAGTGATCCTTGTTGTAGAATTCACTTGCAGCAATATCCATCGCGATAGCAAAATCTGAGCCCAGCTTGTATCCGGATTTTTCAATAGCCAGTTTAATGCATTCTAGAGGCTCGTTATTACCTTCACGAACACGAGGAGCATAGCCACCTTCATCGCCAACAGTAGTAGGATATCCTCTATCTTTTAGAACGGTTTTGAGTGAATGAAAAACTTCGGCACCCATACGTACTGCATCGGCGATATTACCAGCACCACGTGGGATAATCATATATTCTTGAAAATCGGTAGCCCAAGACGCATGTGCACCACCATTCATCACGTTCATCATTGGCATCGGGATAGACATTTCGTCAGCAGTTCCGGCAATGTCAGCAATATGCTTATAGAATGGAACCTTTTTTGCCATAGCGTTAGCTTTGGCATTTGCAAGAGAAACGGCTAAAATCGCATTAGCACCAAGGTTTGATTTATTCTCAGTGCCATCCAGGTCTAGCATCATTTGGTCTACAGTACGTTGTTCTGAAGTATTACCTACGAGCACGTCTTTAATTTTGGAGTTCACATTCCAAACGGCCTTAAGCACCCCTTTGCCACCATAGCGAGATTCGTCCTTATCGCGAAGTTCCAATGCTTCAAAAGTCCCGGTAGAAGCACCAGACGGCACAATTGCACGCCCAAAGCCACCATTTTCTAAATAAACCTCGGCTTCTACGGTTGGGTTGCCGCGTGAATCTAGGACTTGTCTTGCTTTAATATTAGAAATTACAAAATTATCCATAAGCATATTGTAGCATATTTTATAATTTGTGTTATTATATACATAAGAATAATAAAAGTAAGGAGTTATTTTTATGAATGACAATCCTGAGGGAACACCAAATCCCCTCAACCCAGCTCCAGAAGCACCAGTGGCTGCCGAACCAGTAGCTGCTGAGCCAGTAGCTACTGAGCCAGCCGTTTCTACGCCGGCTGCCGAGCCTGTTTCTGAGCCAACAAAAATCGAGCCTGTCGCTCCTGCGGCACCAAAGAAAAAAGGCAAAGCCGGTATCATTATTGGTATCATTCTCGGCCTAGTTGCAATCGGCTGTGGCGTTGCCGCTATTCTAATCTTCTTTGTGTTTAACAAAGGTGGCGACCAAATAACCGATGCGATGACCAAACTTCTAAATGGCGACAACCGCAATATCGCTATTTCTGGTTCTTATACTGCAGACGAGTCTACTAGTATGCCAATCAGTTTTGACTACAATGCTCAGATTGACACCGTAGCAAAAGCTGGCATCGTAAATGTAAACATCTCTGGCAATCTTGGTGGAATGGACCTAAATTCTACCGTAGAAGCTCGTCTTCCTGGCGACGACAAAGCTTACCTAAAGATTGGTGGTATCAAGTCCATCTTTACTAAGGCTTTGAATCAGAGCGGTGCAAACTGCGAAGGTTCCGCTTGTGATGCTTATCTCGAGATGATGATTTCTAGCATGAAGACCGCTAACCCACAATTTGGCATCTTTGCTTCTCTCATCGAGCTTGATGATAAGTGGATTATGTTTGACAACGCAACCATTTCTTCTATGTTTACTCTTCCTACTGGCATGAAACTTGATGATATTTCTAGCCACAAAAACGAAGTCGTAGACACTTATAAGAAGTATCCATTCCTCAAGTCTTCTACAAACGATCTAAAGATTGCCAAGAAGAGCAATACTTTGTATCGTGTTGAGTTCGACTACGATAAACTCGCAAGCTTCACCAATGAGCTCGCTAGTAAAAACGGTTCTTCTAGCAATGTCACCGCAGACAGCTTGAAACAATCTATGGAAAAAGCAGGTGACGTTTATGTAGAAATTGATGGCAGCAACAACTTCACTCGCTTCTATGCAGGCGGTCAAGATTTCGATATTTCTTACCCAAGCAGTGTAAATGTTGTAGCTCCTAGCGACTATACCACTTCTGAAACTCTTATCGAACTGCTAGGCAATATGATTACAGGCTTTAGTGGTCTAAAGAGTGGTAGCACCAACATCATCGACGATGATTATGATTACGATTATGATGACGACGAAGATGACGATGACAGCATCCTAAACTGGTCCTGGGACGACGACGAGGACTAATTAACAGGGGTGATTCTTTACAAAACATAAGTTTTGTGATATAATTAAAAGATGAATACCTTGTTAAAACAAAAATTAAATAAACTTCCGGCACTCCCGGGAGTTTATTTTCATAAAAATTCTGCAGGGGAGATTATCTATGTTGGCAAGGCCGCGGTGCTCAAAAACCGCGTCAGACAGTATTTCCATAACACCAAAAAAGACGTAAAGACCGAGGCACTCGTGGCCGAAATTGCCGACACTGATTGGATTGTCGTAGACACCGAAATGGATGCTCTCTTTTTAGAGTCCGAGATGATAAAGCGCTACATGCCAAAGTGGAATATTTTACTTCGTGATGACAAAACTGTAAGCTATGTCCGCATTAGTATGGACGAAGAAGTGCCGTACATTTCTTTCACTAGGAACCCGGTCGATGACAAGGCGACTTACGTCGGGCCTTTTTATGGCAAATCTGCCGTAGAAAAAGCGGTTAAGATTTTGCGTCATATTTTTCCATACTACATCAAGCCTTACATTGGTAAAAAGACTTTGGATACGGATCTTGGACTGACTCCTGGCATCGAAATCGGTAGGTGCACGGCAAAAGACTATAAAAGAAATCTCAAAAAACTCATCCGTTATCTAGAAGGGGATCGCGAAAAACTTTTACGTGATCTCGAAAAAACAATGTATGACGAGTCTTCAAAGGGAAATTTTGAACTTGCCGCCGAAGCACGCGACCAATTATTTGGACTAAAGGAACTCAAGAAAAAAATCGTGTTTTCGGACAAAGAATTCTTGGATATTTCTTCGGACCAGGCTCTAAAACAGCTCCAAAATTTGCTTGGATTAGAAAAGCCACCACGCCGCATTGAAGGCTATGATATTTCGCATCAATCTGGCACTAATACTGTGGCTAGCATGGTGGTATTTATAAATGGCGTCTCTGCACGCAGCGAATATCGTAAGTTCAAAATTAGAACTTCCACTAATGACGACCTAAAAAGCATGGTCGAGGTAATCACTAGAAGATTAAAACACACGGAATGGGAATACCCAGATTTAATCGTGCTTGATGGTGGGGAAACGCAAGTTAATGCCGTATTGCCTTTACTCGAAGGCACTGGTATACCAGTAATCGGCCGCAACAAGTCTGGCGATCATATGCGTAACGCACGGGTTGTTTTAATAATTCCAAACGGTTCCAATCGAGGAGATCCGGAGCCTGGCAAGGCGAGGACGAGCGCCGAAACCCCTGTGGCGACAGGGGTTTCGGACGCGCTCCGAGAATGGAACCGGTTGGAATTATCAAATAGCTCTCACATTGCGCGTCTAATCGCCAGAATTGATGAGGAATCGCACCGATTTGCCATCACGTATCATTCTTTACTGAAAAGAAAATCTATGCTAAAGTAGTAACAGGAGTTATTTTATGCAATTAGGCAATTTTCTACAAGTTACTACATTTGTTTCTGCAATTCTAACTATACTTTTGATTTTATTACAACAACGTGGTGCATCGCTCGGTGCAGGTTCTGGTAGCTCTAGCGAGCTTTATACTACTCGCCGTGGGCTAGAGAAATCCATGTTTATTGCTACAATCGTTTTTGCCGTTGTTTTCGTTTTATCTATCTTAGGATTATTACTAATTCCATCATAATATGAAAAAATCTCTCAAAAAGCGTGGGCAAAAGTTTGTAAAGAAGTTTTCGCGTGTTTCCAAACGCGCTAGTGTTGAAAGTAAAGAACATATCAAAGAGAATGTTTTTGCTAGGGTTTCTCATATTCTAAATATCAAACTTCTCATTTTTGAATGGGTGCTTCTGGTAGTGGCTTTGATTATGTTAGCCTCAGCCCAGGCCTTTTGGTTTGGCGACTCTTACGCCGAAAATGCCTTTGTTAACGGCGGTACCTACACCGAAGCTACCATCGGCAAAGTAAATTCTATGAACCCGATTTTTGCTGCTACCGACAGCGAAAAAGTATTATCCAAGCTAATGTTCGCAACTTTAATTAGTAATGATTATTCCGGCAAACCGGGCATGGAGATTGCAAGCTCCATTAATCCTAGTGACAACGGTAAGGTATGGACTATGCGCATTCGCGATAATATCAAATGGTCCGACGGTGAACCGCTCACCAGAGACGATGTGCTATTTACTTTAAAGCTAATTCAAAATCCGGCCGTAAACTCACCTTACTATGCTAATCTTTCTGGTGTTAAAATTACCGAGACCGAAGACGGCGGGATCGTGTTTACACTTCCTTCTGTCTATTCGGATTTTATGTCTGTACTTAACATTCCGATTCTGCCAAAGCACATCCTGGGCGAAGTACAGCCAAGTAGCATCGTAGAACACAGTTTTTCGATGGAGCCGGTAACTAGTGGTGCGTTTACGTTAAACGCAACCCAGAATTCTAATAGCTCAGAATCCACGATTTATTTATCTGCTAACCCAAATTATTTTAGAGGCAAACCAATGCTTTCTTCGTTTGCGGTTAAAACCTTTGAGACCAAACAGGACATTATTAACGCTATGAATTCTGGTACCGCTACAGCCACGGCTGAGCTTTCTGGACTAGAGGCAAACGAGGTAACCGCTGGGCAATTTATCAAAAAAGAATCTGGCATCAACTGGGGAACATATATCTTCTTTAATACCGCACGTGGCAGTTTTAAGAACCGTGATCTTCGCGTAGCTGTCCGCAAGGGAATTGATCTTACCAAAATTCGTGAAGCCGCACCAAACACAATTGCCATCAACTATCCTATTATTGATTCACAGATTGTTTTAAAAAATTTACCGGCCATGCCAGAGAGAAACTTTGATGAAAGCGCGTCGAAAATTGCCGGGATTGCCGGCGAAAACAAACTCAGTATAGAGCTTGCTACCGTGCGTGCAGGGTTCTTGCCAGCCGTCGGCGAAAAACTGGCTGAGGAGCTTCGTGGGCTTGGATTTGAAGTAAACCTATCTATTTACGAAGAAAACCAAGAGTTTTTGTCTAATGTTATTTCGAAGCGTAACTACGACATTCTTTTGTATGATATCGAGCTAGGTACCGATCCAGATCCATTGCCATATTACCACTCTACTCAGATTTCTGAGAGTGGGCTGAATCTTTCTTCTTATCGCAATGTAATTGCCGATGACCTTCTCGTAGGTGCTCGTGGCACTATGGACAAGGAACTTCGTGCTAAAAAGTATGAATCATTCATTAATTATTGGTCTAATGATGTTCCATCAATTGGACTTTACCAATCTAATCTCACATATATATTCAATAAGAACGTGCGTGCCTTTGGCGATAATGTTCGCCTAGTTACCCCCCTAGATAGATTTATTGATGTTACAAGTTGGGCCGTAAACAAAGGCGAGAGAAACAAGACTCCGTAGTATTACTCACAGACCGAAGCACCAGTGTTTTCTACTGTACAAATCACGCTTTCCCTAGCGTTGTCGCCAACCTTGATTTTGTTGGCTGCTGGTAGATTACCCAGTGTATAGTAGTAAGTCTTAGTCAGTCGGAAATTATTGGAATTAGTCATATCATCTGAGTTTTCTTCAATTGCATAGATACCGCTACCACGGTTCATGTTCAGTTTCCAAATCGCCCTTTCACTATTATTACCACCGTGATGAGACATCTGATAAACCACAATATTGTTCAACATCGTATTAACAGAGACACCTAATCTACTAGCATCGGCTGCTAGTTTTGTATAGATTGCGTTTGCAGTGTTATCTTCTGCTGGGATAGAATATGATGTAATATTATTTATAAAATCTCCGCCTTCAAAAGCTACATCACTATAAACCGCAGACGAGTTTGCTCCGCTAGACAAGCGCCCATAGCCCGCATTCTCTATGTCACCAGGGAAGTACATATATTTATTCTGGTCGCTCGTGATTACTTCTGCTAGAATGCCAAACGCATTAGGGTTTGATTTACACAAGCCACTTTCATCATCCACACTCTTGATTGCATAGAAATATCTATTCATGCCGCTGCCGTTTTCTTTAGCTGCCAATGTAGGCGTCGTTTTTATAGTAACGTTTGCGTACGGATATTTACTGCTAGAAATATCATATTCGCCGTCTTGAAGTGTGCTATATTCGCTACCATCGAAATAGACATACTCGTCGTTGCTTGTTTTTACATAGTTAGTTGAAGTTTGAGAAATCTTTGCAGTCCAGTCCAGTTTGTAACCCGTCTGGCATTCCTCCCCAAGATAAACGTCGGCAGTATTAAAGAAGTTTAGTTTTAGATAATTACCAACCGAGAGTGCCATTCCTTCGTTTATTTTGTCGTACGAAGTAATACCGAGGTTATTTAAATATGCCTGAGTAAACACATCACCGCTCGTCACAATTCTCACATCATTATCTTTAGCGGCCTGGACAATATTACTATATGGATTTTCTTTGAGAGATTCGTGTTTTACCACTACGTTATTAATAGTGATTCTATCATCGTTGATAAACCTTACTGCATTACCGTAGTGGTCGCCATCTAAGTGAGAGATGATGAGATAATCAAGAACTACACGCTCATTTCCTTGCAAATTCACCAAAGTGTTATAGATAACCGTTCTAATATCTTCAGTGTTTGGACCGGTGTCCATTAAGACATATTTGTTATCTAGCGTTTTTAATATGATCGCATTGCCCGGAGCAGTACCATCTGGGCGGTCCTGCACTCTATTATTATAGATATTTGGGAAAATAGCAGACACAACCGTCTGAGGCAAAATACTCTCTGCTTTTGCAGAAATATTTTCACCATGAATGGTAATTTGGAGATTGCTAGTTTTTGCATGTGCCGAAATAGCAGACCCGCTGATGGTAAGTACAATGGCGACTGAGGCAATTTTGGTAAACTGCATGCGGTGTTTTTTCGACATGATTGTAAAGACTACTGCAACCGATGCAATAAAGGTAACTGCATAAGGCAATAGCTCTTCACTATTTGCACCAGAAGATGTTTTTAAAAATACAGAGGTATTAGAGCCAGTATCTGGGGTTACTATCGCGGACTCTTCTTTTTCATCCTCCTCTTCAATGTCGATTGTAATATGAATATCTTGCATATTTAGATCGGTGCCAGAAGGAAGATAATTACTGTATGACAAAGAGATTAAAATGCCCTTATCACTGCCATCTTTTTTGTTGCTATAACTATAAGATGTAGTTATGTAGTCACTAGTATTGTCGTCGGTGACGCTTTTAATTTTGAAAGGCTTTCCGTCTGGATCAGATAGTTCAACTTGGTAGGTAATAGAATCTCCAGTCTGGTTAAACACAACTGCTGGAGTGATATTGAGCCCGCTGATTGCATTATTGTTTACTGTGATGCTACCATTAGTGCCCGCAACAGTAATTGCACTATATGAAACAGCAGTAACAAATTTAAAGCCACAGAATAAGGCTACTACGGCTGCAGCGATACCTGCGACCATCCTGACAATACGAACATTGTCTCGTCTCAAAATGACTCTTTGCATTTTTATTTTCCTATGTGTATTTTTGACCTTTTGTATTTTTATGATAACACTTATGGTTTAAAAAATCAAGACTACATTAGTGCTTTTTTGTTTAGCCTCAAAACCTTTACGTTTGCCAAGATAGTTTTTGTAATGAGTACTGCCTATGGCCTAATTATATATGAATAGATAAAAAAGAAAAAACCACCTCGTAAAGGTGGTTTTCATTATAATTCGCGGACAATTTTTCTGCAGAACTCGATGCCGTTTTCGGCATAAATTCTATTATCTCCGAATTCCAGATTTAGGCGCCGGTTAAAACCCTGAACGGGATCCGACCAGCTGCTATAACCGTCGTTATAACAAAGCTTTAT
>JAEEGL012852991.1_pt1 | contig 10712 bp, 9 predicted proteins | sample 9134231 | NCBI WGS metagenome assembly JAEEGL01 (sample SAMN16246548, study PRJNA631951) | gut metagenome | biome: gut microbiome; feature: rumen; material: fiber-attached | host: Bos | place: Iran: Karaj | collected 2018-10 | reverse complement strand
ACGACACCTACAGCACGGGCAAATTCTATGAGATATTCTTCATCTGTTCCTGACTTGGGATAAGGAAACAAGTTATCTAATTTTACCTCATATCCAAATAAAGTCATAAAATAAATATAGTCTCTGATTGGACTGAAAACTTTATATTGAGACTCTGTTTTCAAGGTTTTCCAACCTGTCAGCTTATTCGGATCCACTTTTTTCAAATATGACTCAGATTTGAACTTTTCGCCATATAGTATCCATGAATATTTGGTTAAAATAAGATATAATATTGGATTGTCCGTATCAGCTAGAGACCGTTCCATGGCTATATACAATTTTCTCGCCATGTTTGTATTATCATTTCGCAGATAATAATCCACAAGACTCACAGTTCTTTTTATTAAGCAATTGTAACCATAGTCTGATTCAACATTAATATGATCTCTCAATTCTTGGGCATTATCAGCATTTCCCAAGTCAATTTGCATTTTTATGACTTCATTCCATATAGAATTAGATATGTTTTCTGCATCCCAGTTACTATATTCTGGTTTGTTGATTATCAAATAAGAGACAAATTCCTCTATCTTCTCACATAATTGACTCTCCATAAGGAATAATGACGCAACCGATGACCATGATTTCAATTCCGAAAATTCTTTTCCCCAATCTCGATGATAATCATCATGGTGATAATACAAGAACGTCGGGTATGATAATTCGAATATAAGTTTGGCTTCCTTGATGTCACCTGCTCGATAGAACTCAACAGCCTGTTTTAAAGCATACGCAGGTGAGCACATAAGAGTTTTGTTCTCATGGATATGCTCTTTTACAATGTCACCCATCCCTAAACACAAAAGTTCTTTCGATAGATATAAGACTGAAGTGTCTTGAAAATCTATCAATTCTAGTTCCGCAAGCATAAGATGATATCGAACAGCAAGATAAATATTTCTTATCTCATATGCTACCATCATTCCATTCTTCGCATCTGACAAAATCTCTTTTATTGGCCTGAAATTCAACATCTGTCTTTCCAGAACTTCCGGTTGTGTAACATCTAAGAACTCTTCATAACGTCCCGACAAATACAAATATTTATTGGCTTTCCAAATATTCTCAACTTTTGACTTCAAAAACAGGTCTGCTAATTGAGACAAGAACGACCTATTTCTTCCGTCATCCTGACAATTAGTCATTATATCTTTAGATGTCTCCTCTAACAAATACTGTCTGAAAGAATTATGAAAAAAAGAATAAATGCCCATCTTGTCATCACAATTCATTAGAGGTCTGACTTTCTCTACAAACTGTTGCAATGTCTGCTCATCAAAACCCCACTCTTTTACAAATGCCCATTTTACAGTCCCTTCTATTCGGGACATCAGCCCAAGCATATTCATTAGTTTGACATCTTTCAGAACTGGATTCAACAGTCTGTCATAATAATTTGTGATATCATCGTCGTATTGGGGTAAACCAAGGATAGCTTCATGAACATTTTCTGATGTTTTTAACTGTTCTATGCTGTAATGTACATGAAGAGGATGGCCCTGAGTCTTTGCATAGAGTGTTTCCAAATCGCTCTCACTCAAAATGGACAATGAATTACCTACAAAATTTGCAAACGACTCTTTAGATAATCCTGCCATCCTGACTACCGTTTCTCTTTTATTATAAGCTTTCTTCAACTCTGTTGGCAGACCTTTTAGTAAACGATAGTATTGACTTCCCAATATCACAATTAATCCATCTGGTAGTTCTACAGGAAGATAGGCAAGAAGATTCTTATCTGGATGATATTCTCTAGTTATGTGGTCCAAACCGTCTATAATAAGGACGCAGGGCAAACCCGTCTGGTGATAATAGTTTGTCATCAAAGACATCTGCTCCTTAAATCGCGAAACGAGTTCGGTAATGTCCCGTTTAATGAGGGAATTATTTTTTCCTCTGAATCCTTGTTCAGCTAACTGAAGTACTATATCAAACAGCATATTCTCAGCCTCACCTCTTTCTGGATTATTCGACAAAGAAGAAGGAGCAGTGAAGTCGAAAGCATAATAACTCACTACTTTATTTTGTAGTGTTTCCGACCATCTTGAGAGCAAGGTAGACTTTCCTGATCCAGGAGTCCCTTCAAGAAAAATATACCCAGATGACAGTTCTTTAACTTTCTCATCAAGTGCCTTTAGAGTTTCACAGATTGGCTCATAAGTGTTATCTGGCACATGAAGCATATGATTGAACGTTGTCTTGAATCTCTGCCCCCATCCCATATCATTAACGAGTTCGTCAAAACTCCTATATACTTCCCGAGTTCGACTTCCTGCCATTTCGAATATTCTATCTCTGAGTTTCAAAACATCTTGGGTTCGAGTCGAAAAATCGCTGTCAGACACTCTGAATGCTTCAACCTCAATAGAAGTTTCTATGGAAAAACTTGTCCAAAAGACATCAAAAAGGGGATCATTTCCCGTCAGTCCCTTTAGTTCATCAATTAATATATCCCATTTATCCATATTATCACCTTCCACTTTCTCGGAGTAAAGCGATACTATAAAATCATGGAATGTTCCAATCATCGTCCCGTCCGCCCCAGTAATCTTATCAGCTTTGCTAGGCTGTTTGTTCGTTGTAAAATGCGCGACAACTGTCTTATTCGGAAAACGATTTTTAATTGCAACCCAACTTGCAAATATATCTTTGAATATGTCTCTAAAATACTTATAAGTAACAAATATTCCATCATTGATGGTCCATTTCATCTGGTAGGCATGGATTTCCGTCTTTGTTTCGAAAAATATGTCATCCAATTTGCATGCTTCAGGATCGGCCACAGCAATACCTACCAGCGTGCGATTACGCATACTGTCATATACTAGCCTTGCAAACTCATCATATTGTGGCTTATAGCCGCCTATTGCCGCCCGTTCACCTTTTGCACTTACATATTCTTCTTGTTCTGACATTTTCCTTACTACAAAAAATTATACGATCTTTCTTCTCTCATTTACACATTTTCACCGCCCCTACCAATACTGTCGTGTATCTGTCCCCTACGGTTTTCCGTAGGGCCATTATCTCATCCCCTCCATTTCACTCTCCACCATCTTCATCAACTGTGGCATAATCATTTCGATCTTCCGACACTTGACCTTATTAAAATGGTAGTCCATATCATCCAACAAATCATTCGTCAACTCCTCATCCATATCCCCGGCATACCCAGCAGCGACCATAGCAATAGCTGCCAGCTTTCTGGCATCCTTTTCTGTCCTCAAATGCGATGCCATCAGAATAGTAGGCAGCATCTCGTATAGGATGTTGCAATAATGCAGCAGTTCTGGGAAATAATCGTCATCCTGCAAAAACGCATCCAGCATTTCCTCCTCATACTGTCTCAACAGCAGGAAGAACTTTTCCTTTCGCATTTTGCTCTTGAAAAACTGAAGCTGCGTCATTGTCCAAAACATAGCATGCGACAGGACAATACGATCCTCAGAGGAGTGATAGTAGAAAAGGCTATCATCCTCCTTGGTATGCATTTCCTTCAGTTTCTGCTCCATCGGAGCAAACCACTGCTTACGTTTCTCCCTCAACTCCTCCTTCGTTATCTTCACCATATTAATCTTGATTATCCTCTCCTATCCTCAGCCGATAAAAGTATCACATACACATTTCGACTGCCAAAATAGGTGTCGCTCACTATTGTATAGAGAACAGTTTTTTATTCTATCTTCAATCCACTCTCACTCTTAATAAATTCAGCCAATTTTACATGTGGTCTAATATACCTGTCATAAGCCTCTTGTGCATACGTTGCGATCCACTCTGAGCATCCTTCTGGAGGCTCCATCCCCATGTCTTTATAGTCCATATAGTCAGTGGCCATAAGGTAATGATCATTCAGATGGAAAATAAAAGCCAGATGGACTAAAAATATCTCTTTTAGTACTATCGAAACATTCCTAAGCTCGCGCTCACGATTCTCAACTAATACTTCATTACAGTTCAACAAAATGCCTCTAAACCTATTTGAATGAACACTGTCATCAAGTAGTTGCCTATACCTTTTCAAATAAGAATCCCAACCGAAGAATGGATATATCTCTTTTGTAGATGGCGACTTCTTCAAAATCCCTAAAAGAGTTTCCAATTTTGGAATTCTATGCCTTCCCCTTATCCACTCTTCCACATCCTGCACGACAAAGTTATTTTCGAAATCAAATTTTTCTTTCCTTGTAACATCTATGTATATTTCTACTAGCACATCATCAAACAGTTTCCTTACAAGAGTAAAAGCATCAGTAATACGACCTTCTCTTAAAGTCAATCTTATAGAATCCAATGTACCTTCAAGTGCCAAAAATATATAGGTAGCATAGTTCATAACGCCAGGAGCACCCTGAGGGATAAACCTCAAACACGTATCAGATATGCTCTCATAGAAATTCATCATATACTTGATTTCCCCAAATACTGGATGATTCTGATACGATTCTGATTGCTTTGGCAAATCCTTTGAAATCAGCATGGCATTATACCGTTATTCCATATTCTTGTTTCAAAGCTGCAGCGACAAAAGCCTTAAAAATATCGGTAACGATCAAGGCTTTTTTCAATACCAGCTCCCAGTTATTGACATCCTTATCATATATAGTACTGCCAACTGCTTGCAGGCATGTATCAAGACTCAATGGCTGATTCTTCAAATAATGATTACAACAACAATTTTTCAAACCCACAGTCACTCTATCCGATGATTCTTTATAGTTATCATTCAGCTTCAAGTCATCAAATGTTGTTTTCACTATTTCATAATATCGGTCAGACAGGTTCCCTTTCTCGACACGAAAAGAGGCCTTGGGCATACCATTCTTTTCTGTAATATCACAAAAGAGATACTGCTCACTAGTTCCAATATCCAGATATGCATTCCAAAATTTTCTTTGACTCTTTGCATCGAAGATTGTTTTCAATTTATGTCCATTACATACAGTACAACAAGGAATCAAGTTCAAGGGATGAACAGCAAATAACTGATATTGCGTCTTAGGCAGATAATGGTCAAATGTTGTTACCTTTACTGATTCACATATAGGACACATATCATTCAGATAGCCGTCTGTTGATAGTACATCTATCCTCAATTTACTCATTTTGGCACTGCGATAAGAATATAAGTCTACCATATCCTTGCAATCCTTATCTTGACCATTCAAAGCAACAGGAATCCCTTGAGATACAGCCGAAAAATCATCAACATCAAAGCCCTGCTTGTACTTTTCTATTTCGACCTCATTTCTTTTTCTTATTTCACTACATCTTTCCTTATAGGTCATATCTGGAGGTGGTGCAATTCCAGATTTCATACACCTTTCCCTCTCTTCCATTATCTCCTTATCGCCTTTATGAGAGTTCTTCGAATCAATAACATCATCCATAAAGGTCAATGGCGATATCATGTCGTGTTTAAGATGTCTCATTCTGCTTTCTGCTGATAATAGTTCGCACTAAGAGTTTCGCATTCAGGCTCAACGTATTCGGCCCCTTCTGTAGTGCACTGACCGATGCATCATAGTCGTAATCGTTAGCCTTAACTACGTCCTCAATAAACCTCTCGTAACGTTTTTCTTCGCTCATATTCCCGAATACTATATCGCTAAGAACTGATACATCCTCACCAAAGCTTTCAATACCTATACGTTTTACACTAAGTTCGTTCTCATTTCGTTTAAAAATGAGTACGTTGGGAGAAATCAGTTCTCTGATAACATATGGGGAATGAGTTGAAATAAGCGCATACGAATCATATAGCGTAAGTATTTTGTACACTGAGTGCATTAGGGCTGTTACTGCACTGGGGTGCAGATGCTGTTCTGGTTCATCCATGATAATAAGCGAGTCGCTTCTTATCTTGGCCATAATAGCCGATATGCTATATAGGAACATTGTTTCACCAGAACTTGCATTTTCACACAAATCAAGCAACCCTTTCTCGTCAACGTCTATCTCGTTATCATTGGGAGCAAGCAATTCATCAAGTTTTTCTATGGGAATAACTTTGCTCACAAATGTCTGCCATCTTGTATAGTATTTCTGCTGACGATGATAAATGATCTTAATATTTCTTATCAAGATTTCCACTTGCTCTTCAGTTGTGTACATAACATCCTTATCCTTCATTAATCCCGAATATTCATAGTTAATGAAAAAAGGATTTGCGTCCGAACCTATTGGGTAATGGTCGAATGGAGAATAAGATATCATCAGTACACTACTAAACAAAGGTCTTACCCTCGTAAAATCCTTGTTGTCATTATTAATAAGCGAATGAAGTATTTTCTTGATAAGTGTCGTCTTGCCTACACCATTTTCGCCAATCATACCGATTATCCGCTCATAATCCTGTCCGCTGGGGCGATAGTTAAAGTCTATCTCCACATCTTCGCCCTTGTATGGCAAATGATAGAGGTACGAAAATGAATATGCTTCCTCCAGATCTCTTCCATAAACGATATAGCGTCCTTCTCTTCTGGCTTTCTCTGAAGTATTATCCCTTATAAGCGATGTTTTGAATACTCCATTCCTTTCAAACTGTTTGTATATCGACTCGTAAAAAGCTGAATCACGCAACTGATCCAAAATGATGAGCGCATCCTCTCCGAATACATGTCTCAAATTTCTATAATACTGTGGACTGCACCCTAGTGAGCAGAAATCATTTTCAAGTGACAAAAACTCTTTTGGCAAATGCTCAGATGTATCAGGTTTCTCACCTTTCATAATTTTCACCTGGCCAATCTCTGTTTCTTTACCATCCTTCCAATAATAAAGCCTATATCTGGTTCTGTAGGAATAATCGTTCCACAAATAATCATAAGTCAGTACAAGGCAATCATTGTCCGATGGCCATCTAACATCGTCTTCATAAAAAGACACTGCATTGTAGACATGTGAATCGCAAACGTAGAACTTACGGGCATTTCTAATCACTCTGCTCGAACTTCCTTTCTTCTCTATTCGGAATACCGAATAGCCTTGCTCATCCTGTACCTTATTCAATATCAGATTCTCTTCTGCCAGAAGTCTTGAAAGTTCACTTGCAACTATTAAAAAACCATCATCGGATTGAATCATTCCTAATAATTGTTCTGTGAAACGGATGAATTTAGCTTCATCCTCAAGGATATTAAGAACTCTTATGAACAACTTGTCATCAACCCAATCGTCATTCATGATATAATGCTTCTCTATTTCGTCTCCGAGCACCTTATATCTATAATCATCACCTGTTGATTTTTGCTGATACACATTCCATATTGCAGATAAGACATTCATTAGGTCATTGTCATATCTAACAATAGGAAGTACCCTTGCTTTTAACAATTCATATATCTTCTGACGCAATCTCTCTGTCATAGCGCATTCTATTCCATTTCAAATTCTATGCCAAACCCATCCATCAACTTCATTTCACCCAATCTCTCAGCGACACATACGTCACCTTTCCAGCCGAATTCACCGATGCCACATAATACCCCGGTATCAACGGCCGCTCTATAGGGTATGTCAATCTTTCCCTGCTAATATCCGACGATTCAACCCTCACAATATGAGGATATATCTGCATATACTCATTGCCCGAATAAAACGAACGTCCAGAATTTCTCATCGGCAGAATAGCTATCCTATCTTTATACTTCTGAGCATCGCCATACCCCAGTTCCCAATTACACCAAGGAGCTGCAATAGCGTTATCCGTTGCCAGCAAGATAAACCTATCGGTCGATTTAATAAATTTCTTGATGCGCTCTGCCGTTTCTCCCGAAGTTTTCTCCGGCATACCAGGATCGCCCGAATCAATATAGCACTCCACGTTATAGTTCCGCTCCAAATAGCCGATAAATCCCTTCAAGTCCTCCAAGTCATCATGCTTGTGCGAAAGGAATATCGTCCTCTTCGTAGGACGTCTTGTACCTGCCGAGAAGTTTCTCGACTCAGTCAACACCCCCGTATAGCGCGAATCTTCTATCCTATAAGAAGAAAAATCCCCTTGATTAAAAACCTCTACCATATAAACCAATCATTATTCGTCCTTATCATATAGATACTCTCTCAGCCACTCATACAGCATCACCCGCCTATCATCCCGCCTGCTCACCATAAATTGGTGCTCCTTCTGGTCATAATATATCCACGGATATTGCTGCAGGAATTCACGTTTTGTCCACCGTCCGTTATTAGGTTTCACCGCTAATATGGCAACGTCATTTACCCCTTTCGCACAGTCAGAGAACCCAATCTCCCAACTACACCATGCCGACCTCAACGATTCCGTCGTTACCACATAGATTACCTTCCGTGCATCCTTAATTCTCGATTTCAAATCCACTGCCGTCTGTGCATCCGTCACATGCTCCATGGCAGGGTCGAGCCAGTCCACTTAAGCATTCTCAACACCTTTGCTATTCTTCAAAAACAAGATGAGCTTTCGAACAAATTCCATGTCATGGCTCGAATGAGAAATAAACACATCATATTTCCCCTCTTTGGGCACATCACCCCTCGTCAACTCGCCTCCAGCATACGCATCAGCAAGTTTCTCTATCCTTTTCTTTGTAAGTAACTCCTGCGCCTCCATCATTCCTCAAATCTACTATAATAACTCTTGAAACAACTCATAGAAAGCATAATTCTCTTTCAACCTATCATCATCAATCTGGAACTCCTCATATATCGCCTGGGCTGCTCCGCCTGTGCCATATAAAGGAAGAAATCTCGCATTGGGATACATTTCCCTTATCATTCGGGCCTCATCAACAACACCGCCCATTCCACCAATAAACACGGCGCAATCGGTTTCATTCTCTTCAAACATCACCTGCCGCATACGGTTAACGCTTTGCCCCTTATTACCGCCAACAGCATCTGTCAGACGAACATTCTTGAAATGCTCCACTTCTTTTGGAATCTGGTCGCCAAAATACCTAGACTGATAAATCTTTATCGCTGGCTCTTTATCGCCATAATAATTTTTAGCCACATTCCATACCAGAGGCGTTATTGCCGGATGCCCTCCAAAATAGAATGGCAGCCTTTTCTCCGCACATACTCTTACAAAGGATATTACCGCCTCCTTAATTGCATAGGCATTTTCTGTTCCAAAGAACTCTCTGTCTGGTTGAGGTACACTTGCTGAAAGAAAAATCATATGATGGAAAATTAATCGTTAATACTAAACAACTTGATGGGTAGATGCTGATTAAGCCAATTCAGATGTCTTTTTATATCATCTCGGCAATAAGAACCGTTGTATATTACCTTCTTGGTGTAGGTCGTAAACAGCGGCAAGCCATTAAAGAACTCTTCTGTCTGGAAGAGGTCTGTACTCTGCGGTATATGAGTCAATGGATAATATATCTCACGAGTGACATCGGATCTAAGGAAGCCGCCAGCCTCTTGAAGAGCGAGCCCAAACGCATTAAACTGCTTATTCAAGCTTGTGATAACGTTCTTTCTCTTATACAAATAGCTCTGAGCGCGCATTTGCTCAATAACCAGCGTAATCCTGTTAATAAACGCTTCACCGAAGTGCTTATTCTCGGAGATGGTCTCACCAGTATCAATCACTTGCGCCATGGCCAGGATATCCATTCTTACTGATGGATTGAACTTTACTTCCAGTATCGGGATACGCAGCTCATTAGCAATATTCACTTCTTCCTTTGTGAACTCACTCTCATTAAAATGCTCAGTATTGAGCACTACAATCAACTCTGTGTCATTTAATTCGTGACGTAAATACTCCTGAAAGTCAACTCCTGGTTGTATACTATAAGAGTCAAGAAAAGGATGGTACTTGAGTTTTGTTAATGCATCAAACAACTGGTGTGCCAATTCCTCACTATCCACCCTACGATAAGATATGAAAACCTTGCGATTAGTATTGACAATACCAAAGAATGCCAAAATATAATTCCTTAAGGTCTGAACAGACCTTTCATCCTTTAAAAAGAAACCATTTAGATTTCTTATACTCTTGGGTATGTTTTGATTGAAATCTGGAGCACTGGGCACTATCGGGAGTATTCGTTTCTGGCGAGCCAACTCGGATAAATCCAAATTTCCTTGATAACGAGACGAGCTTGCCGTCTTACCATAATATAGATAGAGAACAGGATAATCCCTATCCACATCGCCAACCCTTTTAAACTTAATCTCAGGATAAGCTTTACACGCTTCTACCATCTCTGTTTTAAAGAATGGAGTACCTAATGTTACTACTTGGTATATCATTGTCGCTTAATCAAAATTTCTTTAGTCAATTATAAATTTGGAACGATATAATGCTTTCAATGCGAATTTACCTTTATGACCTTTCATACAGTTAATATTAGCAGAACCGATTCTTACTAATCCTTTCGTAGGTATGCTATGTGATATCTTTAGCGAATCCTGTGCTTTTTCTAATAAGATTCCACGGTCATCTGCTGAAAAATAACGCGTGTTATACAACCAAGTAGGGCGTTTACGTTGCAACTTATTCATAAAGTTCACCTCCTCGAAAATCCAAGGTGACAGTGTTTTCTCCTGAATGGTCGATTTCAGAGGAACAGAGTTTCCAGTCTCGATAAAGATAGGACACTCGATATTGTCAATGGCCTCCATCAAAGCAATGGATAGCAATGAAAACACATGTGATGTGCAGAGATTATGTTCGT
>JAEEGL012786812.1_pt1 | contig 10712 bp, 9 predicted proteins | sample 9134231 | NCBI WGS metagenome assembly JAEEGL01 (sample SAMN16246548, study PRJNA631951) | gut metagenome | biome: gut microbiome; feature: rumen; material: fiber-attached | host: Bos | place: Iran: Karaj | collected 2018-10 | reverse complement strand
CTTCGCGAGCCCTTCCTTCCGGGCCGCGATATACACTAAATACAGCACCATGGCAGCGAAATAAAGCACCATGGCCAGGGTAAACAGCGTATTTTCAGCCTGCAGCATGGTTTCCCTCCTTTTCCACGGCTTCCCTCATCTGTTCCCGGAACAGGGCCTCCCCTTTCCGACAGGAACCGTATACCGTCCAGCTTCCGTCTTCCTCCCGGATCGCCCAGACCTTCCGGGGAATCACGTAGAACGCCAGGATCAGGCCCAGCAGCGTAACTGCCGCGCCCAGGAATGCCAGTCCGGACCAGTCATCCTTCTTGACCGCAATCAGGGTAAAGAGCTGAGGATCGGAAAAACGGAATTCATATTCATCGATCGTCAGGGGCTCATCCCCCATGAGCACATTCATGCCCAGCATGTTTCCCTGATAATAGGCGGCATAGAGATAGGCCGGATTCCGGATTTCACTGCTGGCCGTTTGGGGGCCTTTGCCCTCCATGAAAACATAATCCGGATAGAAGGCATGGAACATCACCGTCAGATCCGGCTTGTCCGTGACGGCGAGGCCATCCCCGGCGCAGAGCACCTGATCCATCAGCGGCTCCCCGTTCTCCGTAACCCGAACCCGGGCCGCCCAGCCGGTGGAGTTCTGATAAAAGCTTCTTCCGAAGAAATACGCCGGATGATTGACGCTGACGCTCGCGGATCGGCTTTCCCCACTGTGCTCCAGTTCATACACCGTCAGATCGGTGGTGTACTGCTCCACGGTGTCATCCTCCCGCAGATCCGCGCGGAAATCGTCGATCGTCACAAAAAGGCCCGTGCCCTCCAGCGCCCGCGTATCCCCCGGAACGCCGTAAACCGTCCCCTCTTCCTTCGTCATCTGGCCCAGACCGAAGCCCAGGATCAGCAGCAAAATCCCCAGATGGCAGACCCAGGCGCCCCAGACTCCCAGCCGGTTCCGGGAGGAAAAAAGCAACTCCCGTTCTTCTGCCGTCCGGGAGGAGATTGGCCCCGGCATATTCAGGTGCTTCAGCACCCGCTCAGGGGCCTCCACACCGGGGAAAACCATTCCCTCCCCGGGGTTTCCCGCCGAAAGCGGATCCTTCTCCGCCCGGTATCGCCGGATCAGCGGCCGGATCCGGGTGAGGTTGCAGAAGATCAGATTCAGGCAAAGGAAAGCCGTCATCACGATAAACCAGCCGGAATGAAAAGCATCGTCCAGGCGCAGGGCCAGGATCCACCCCGCCGTCCGCTCCCCATACTGCCGGGTATACCAGGAAGCAGGCTGTCCCTGTGGGATGGTGCTGGCCAGGGCACAGGCCGCCGCCAGCAGGATCAGCAGGAAAACCGCCATTTTCATGGACGCCAGAAAACGCAACGCCCGGCGCAGGACGGACGGCCTTTCCCCCATCCCGGGGCGTGGCGCAGTATCCGTCTCCGGCTGTTTTTCTCCCGGGCTGAACTGTTCTTCCGCCATGTTTTCTCCTTCCCCGCGGCCTGCCGCGGCATTTTCCGCCGTGAGACCGGCATAAAGGCAATACGCGCTTCAGCAGTCAAAGCTGAAGCGCGGTATTTCGTTTATGAATGTTCTCGGATTTTCAAATCAGTCCCTTATCACAGATCCAGCAGCTCCATCGCTTCCAGGATCTTCTGTTCCGAAACGTCCAGGCAGTGGAAGCTCAGATCGGAATTATGGGCGCCTTCCGAGTTCTCGACATAACAGTAGTCAAAGAACCACTGGGCTTCCCGGTGAAGCTTCCGAACTGCGTTCAGCTCCTCCTCCGTCCTGTTTCCCGCCTGAACCGCTTCCGCCAGCTTATCCTTGAGATCGGACAGCGCGTTTCCGACCGCCGTCTCCCGGGCGGTCACCCGATCCTGAATGCGGTGGACGAATTCCACCATGTTTGTGTCTCCGTGACAGGTCACACAGGTGGACAGCAGTGTTTTGTCCTCCAGCGGGGAAACCAGCAGATGGCTGTGATAAACCGTGCCGTCATCCGCCATTTCGATGGGCATGTGGCAGTCGGCGCAGTTCAGGTCCGCCGCGTGCTTTCCCTGGAGGAAGGTTTCCATTTCCGGATGCTGCGCCTTGAGCAGCGGCGTTCCGGTGCTTTCCTGCACCCAGTCGCGGAAGCCCATTGCATCGTAATAGGCCAGGATTGCCTCCGGGGTCATGGCGTCCACGCTCCGGTAAGGCATCATCGTCTCGCTGTCCTCCGGCGTAAAGTAATACTCAATATGGCACTGCCCGCAGTTCAGCACGCCGGGATCAATGGTTCCCGCCGCGTCTCCCAGCGCCTTGTTCACGTAGGAATGCGTAATGACGATCTGCCCGCCATTCCCCGCTTCGTTCCCGTGGCAGGTATAGCAGCTGACACTCTCCTCCATCAGGGCGTAGACTTCGTCAAAGGGCATGGAATACACCCCGACGCCCTGATCGTTCACCAGTTTGGCAAAGTTGGGCGTCTTGCAGGTCAGGCAGTTGGCTTTGGGATGAGGCCGTTCCGTTTTGCCCACGTCCTCCAGACAGTACTCGTGTCCCCGCGCGCTGCCGTAATCCTTTGCGAAGCCGTATCCCTCATAGATGTTGACCAGATACGGATCCTGCTCCAGATAGCTGGTCACGTAGCTGTTGTTCCGGTTCGCGCCCATGGAAACCGAGATATAAGGATAAACCTTAGCCCAGTCGGAAGCGTTCACCGTCCCGTCCCGGCTGGTGGCTTCCGGAGCTTCCACGGACAGATAGCCGATATCGCTCCGGGTCAGGGGGCCCAACGACCCTCTGTTCTTCAGATGGTACATGATTTCCCGGTCTCCGCCGATGATCAGGATCGCAGCCACGATGACTGCCACCGCAGTCACACAGGCAATCATGCGAATCATTCTTTTTCTGTTATCCAAGCTCTGTTCCTCTCAAAAATCCTGTTATGCCGCCCCGTTCAAGGGCGGAGTGATCACCTTCATCGGACATTTCTCAGCGCACTTTCCGCACTGCGTGCAAGTCTCATAATCCACATGTGCCAGGTTGGCGCTGACCGTGATTGCCTTAACCTCGCACTGCCTCGAGCAGACTGCGCAGCCGATGCACCCGGAAGAGCAGACCTGCTTGACCGTTGGGCCCCTGTCATGATTGGAGCACTGAACCGCTACATGCTTGCTTTCGGGAATCAGCTCAATCAGCCCCTTCGGGCAGGCTTTCACGCACAGCCCGCAGCCGATGCACAGGCTCCGGTTGACCGCGGCCACGCCGTCCTGCACCCGAATGGCGTGCTGAGGACAGACCGAAACACAGGATCCAAGCCCCAGGCAGCCGTAATCGCAGTCCTGCAGGGCGATTCCGCTGAGCACAACGCTCCGGCAGTCCGGAATGCCAACATAATTCGCCTGCGTTTTGGTGGCCGCGCAGCTGCCCTTGCACCGTACAAAGGCTACCTTCTTCGCGGCGGCTTCGGCGCTGACCCCCATGATCTTTCCGATCTGATCCGTCACTGCCTGTCCGCCCACGGGGCAGGCATTCACCGGCGCTTCCCCGGATGCGATCGCCGCGGCCAGGGCGTCACAGCCGGCATATCCGCACGCGCCGCAGTTGTTCCCGGGAAGGCAGGCCCGGACATCCATCTCCTTCTGGTCCACTTCCACGTGGAACTTCTTTCCGACATAAACGAGCCCGGCGCCAACGATCAGCCCGATCACCGTAATGATCAGAGTGGTAGCTAAAATCGTATCCATGTTTTCCCCGTACCTCCGCGAATTCTGTCATCGTTCACGAGCGTCCCCGCCGTCCGGCGGTCTCCGTACATCCCGCTTACAGGGCCAGGCCGGAGAATCCCATAAAAGCGATGGACATCAGTGCCGCCGCGATCAGGACGATGGGCGCGCCCCGAAGCGGAGCGGGCAGATCCTCCTCGTGAATCCGGCTGCGAATACCGGCCAGCAGCACGATGGCAATGGTAAAGCCCACGGCCGTCCCGAATCCGGACAGAACGGATTCGATGAAACTATAACCGTTCTGAACGTTTGTCAGCGCGACACCCAACACTGCGCAGTTGGTGGTGATCAGGGGAAGAAAGATGCCCAGCGCCTTATAGACCGACGGGGACGTCTTCTTCAGGAACATTTCCACCACCTGCACCAGGGCGGCGATCACCAGAATAAAGATGATCGTCTTCATGAACTCGATGTGGAAGGGAACCAGGATATAATCGTAGATCAGGCTGGCCACCGCAGAAGCGATGGTGATGACAAAAATGACCGCCATTCCCAGGCTGGCCGAAGCCTTCATCTGTTTGCTCACGCCCAGGAAGGAACAGATTCCGAGAAACTGGTTCAGCACCACGTTGTTAATCAGCGCGCCGCCAACCACCAGCAGCAGCAGATTGGTCGTCATTTTCCTTTCACCTCCCCGCTCCGCTTCTTCTGCGCCGCGGCGCCGTCCCTGGCGTCACAGGCCGCCCCGCAGTTGGCGCAGCACCCGTCACAGCTTTCCACCAGTTTCCGCTGGCGGGTCTTGATCCCGATGGCGTTCATCACAGCAATGAACAGCGCGATGATCAGGAAAGCTCCCGGCGGCTGAATAAAGATGCCCATGGGCTCAATGCTCTCCGGCAGCACCTGGACGCCGAAGGCGGTGCCGCTGCCCAGCACTTCGCGGAACAGGCCCGCCAGGGTCAGCGCGATGGTAAAGCCCAGGCCCATGCCCAGGCCGTCCATGGCGGAAAGGCCGACGGTATGTTTGTTCGCATAGGCTTCCGCCCGGCCGAGGATGATGCAGTTAACCACGATCAGCGGAATGTAAATTCCCAAAGCCGCGTACAGGGACGGCAGGTAAGCCTCAATCAGCAGCTCCGTCACCGTCACCAGGGACGCCACCACCACGATATAGGCGGGCAGGCGGACCTGATCCGGAATTGCCTTGCGCAGCAGGGAAATCACCACATTGGAAAGAATCAGCACCGCCGTGGTGGAGAGGCCCATCCCCACACCGTTGACCGCCGTGGTGGAAACCGCCAGCGTCGGGCACATGCCCAGCATCAGAACCAGGGTGGGATTTTCCCGGATGATGCCGTTATACAGGCGTTCGATATATTTATTCATTCGGCTTTCCCTCCTTTCACCACAGAGAAATGGAAGTCCAGTCCGGCATTCACCGCGTTCAGCACTGCCTGAGAGGTCACCGTTGCTCCGGAAATGGCGTCAATTTCCTCATCTCCGTCTGCCCCGCCGCCCTTGATCAGAACCAGGCGCTTCGCGGCACGGTTCGCAAACTGATTGATAAAGGACGGTTCCGCTGCAAGCATGCCCTTTCCGGGCGTTTCCTTCAGTTCGGTAAAAGCGATTCCTTTCAGTGTATCCGCCGCATCCAGGCCCATGGACAGGGTCACGTTTCCTTCATAGCCTTCCGCCGAGGTCACGCTGTAGACGTAACCGACAAGATTTCCTTCCGCGTCCAGGCCCCGGACTGCCTCATTGATATAAACCCGCCCGAAGGACGTGCCGTACATGCTTCCGTCCAGCTTGTCCGGCGCGGCGGCCTTAAATTGTTCCGCTTCCGGCAGCACGGCCCGGTAGGATTCCGCCTTGGCCGCCAGCTGCTGCTCCTCTATCGTATCCTTGGTCATGGTGTAAACGCCGCTCAGGGCAAAACCGGCCACCAGCGCGATCAGCGCCAGGGCAATCACGGGCCGAATCCACTGCGCAAAGCTCTTCTTCGGTGCGCCGCTGCGCGCGGCCAGCGCGGATTTGCGGTAAGCGTAGGGAATGGGAACAATATAGGTATCGATCAGCGGAACAAAGAGGTTTGCGCTGATCACCGAGTAGGAGAACGAGTCCGCGGCGGTGCCGAAGAGCCGGAACAGCGCGCCCAGCACACCGATCAGCACGCCGTATACCGTCTGCCCCAGCCGGCTGACAGGCGAGGTCACGTAATCGGTCGCCATGAAAAACGCGCCCATGATCACGCCGCCGCCGGAAAGATTCGCCAGAAGGAAGGCCGGATCAAAGCCCTGCCCGCCGAAAAAGCCTATCATCAGTGTAAAGCTGATCAGGACGGAAAAACAGATCTGGCCGTGAATGATATCCAGGACCCAGAGGAAGAGGCCTCCGATCAGCAGCGCCAGCGCAGAGGTGCCGATCACGCCGTTGGCGTTTCCCAGGAACATTTTCGTCACATTGACGGCTTCCCCGTTGAGCAGCTGCGCCACGGGCGTCGCCATGGAAACGCCGTCCACCTTAAACTCCGTCATGGACTTGCCGAAGGAGATCAGCAGAAAACAGCGGGCGGCCAGCGCGGGGTTGATAAAGTTTTTCCCAAGACCGCCAAAGAAACCCTTCACCACAACGATGGCAAAGGCGGAACCCAGGATCGGGGCGTACAGAGGCGTGTTGGGACTCATGGACAGCGCCAGCAGCAGGCCCGTCACCACGGCGCTGCCGTCCTTCCAGGTGTCCGGCTTACGGCAGATTTTGTCAAAAACCCATTCCGAAGCCACGGCGGACGCGACAGCCAGCAGGATGATCCACAGCGCGTTCAGCCCGTGGAACACCACGCCCAGCACCGCGGTGGGCAGCAGGGAGGCCGCCACCGTCAGCATGACCGAACGGGTGGTCCATCCGTCCCGGATATGAGGCCCGGAGGAAATATTTAACGCTGTATTCAATGTTCTTCTCCTCCTTCCGCGTTATTTGGCCGCCCGGCGCAGGGCCAGGATCTCCGCCTTCGTCCGCTTGAAGGTTTGTGTCAGCGGGCGCTTGGCGGGACAGATATAGGTGCAGGAGCCGCAGGAGATGCAGTCCAGCCCGTACAGCTTCTTTTCATACCGTTCATAATCCTGATCATAGGCGGCGTCCGCCATCAGCTGGGGCGTCAGCCCCAGGGGACATACCGTCGTGCAGCGGCCGCAGTGCAGGCAGGCCGTCATTTTTTCCGCAGCCGTTTCCGCCGGATCCTCCGCCAGAAGCGTGACCCCGTTGGTCGTCTTCACGGTCGGCACGTCCAGGCTGGTCATGGCGAAGCCCATCATAGGCCCGCCGGCCAGCACCTTTTTCGGCGGCGTCCCGTTCTTCAGCCCGCCGGCCGCCTCCAGCAGCTCCGACACACGCGTTCCGATCGGAACCCACCAGTTTCCGGGCTTCGCAGCCGCCTCTCCCGTCAGCGTCACGGCCGTCCGGATCAGCGGTTCCCGGAAACGAACCGCACGGGTAATGGCGTAGAGCGTCCCCACATTGTTCACAATGCAGCCAACGTCCGCGGGCAGCATGGCCGTGGGAAAATCCACCCCCGCGATAACCCGGATCAGACTGCGTTCTCCTCCCTGGGGATACTTGGTTCGCAGAACACGGACCGAAATCCGGTCCTTGCCCGCCGCAGCCGAGCGGAGCGCTTCCGCAGCCTCCGGCTTGTTGTCCTCCAGGCAGATCACGCCTTCAGCATTGGGGAACAGGCGCAGCGTAATTTCCAGGCCTTCCACAATCCCGGGAGCGCAGGTCCGCATGAGCTGATCGTTGCAGGTCAGGTACGGCTCGCATTCCGCGCCGTTGGCGATCACGAAGCGGATCTTTGACGGATCCTTCGGAGCCAGCTTCACATGGGTCGGAAAACCGGCACCGCCCAGGCCCACGATTCCCGCCGCTTTCACCCGGGCAAGGATTTCCTCCCCGGGCAGGGAATCCCATTTTTCCTCTTCTCCGATCCCATCGGCCGGCGTAAAGCAGCCGTCATTCTCCACGACAACGCACTCCTGCAGCGTGCCGGCAATGGTCCGCCGCTTTTCCACCGCCTTGACCGTTCCGGAGCAGGAGCTGTGAATGTTCGCGGAAACAAACCCGTCCGCCTCGGCAATCAATTGGCCGCAGCGAACCTCGTCTCCCTTTTTAACCACCGGCTTGGCCGGCTTCCCGATATGCTGGGACAGCGGAAAAATCATCTCTCCCGCCGGACGGAATTCCCGCAGGGCCGCGTCCCTGCTCAGTTCCTTCTTTTCGTTTGGGTGCACTCCCCCACGAAATGTGATCCTCACCGCATGATCCTCTCTTCCGGTTTTTCTTTGGTTGAAAAAGAAAACCCATCACTATGGGTATTTTCTATATCAATTTTAACATGCTTTTATTTTCTTGTAAACCTTTTTTGAGATCATTCGTCTTTTTATGATATAATGCTTCCACTCCTTCTTTTTCCTTGTACGACCAGAAAGAAAGGATGACGGATCATGAAGATGAAGAAAACAGCCGCGCTGCTGCTGGCTTTGATGACGCTGTCGTTTCCCTCCGCCGTTCCTGCTGAAGGAAACGAAGAAGTATGGATGTACACGCTGTCCGTGGGAAAGGCGGATGCGATCCTGCTGGGGGTCGGGGACCATGCCGTCCTCGTGGACGCGGGCTACGATTATTCCTGGGGCCGGATTCAAGCCGCTCTGAAGGAAAGAAACATCTCCCGGCTGGAAGGCGTGTTCCTGACCCATCTGGACAAGGACCACTGCGGCGGTCTCATCCCGCTGGCCCAAAGCCGTGTGGCGGTGGATGCATGGTATGCCTCCGCCATGTATACGGGCCTGAAATCAAAAGAGAAGCATCCCATGATCCAGGCTGCCGGTCTGCGCGGCCGGACCGTCACCTTTCTGCAGGCCGGGGACACCGTGCCGCTGGGAAACGCCCTGCTGCGGGTCCTGGCTCCGACCCGTCTCTTTGAAGACAAGGATGACAACAATTCCCTGGTTCTGATGCTGGAATCCGCCCAGGGAAAAATCCTGCTGACCGGAGACATGGAGTTCCCGGCGGAACAGGCGCTTCTTTCTTCCGGTGCGGATCTGAAATGCGATATTCTCAAGGTCGCCAACCACGCGGACGACGATACCACCAGCCCCGCCTTCGTGCTGGCCGCTTCGCCGCAGGCCGCGGTCATCTCCACCTCCTCGGCGGAAAAGCCCGGAACCCCGGATCCCCGGGTGCTCGGTCTGCTGAAGGCGCAGAACATATCGGTTTATGTCACGCAGGAATGCACCGGCGGCGTTCTTCTTCGCCTGCTCGCCGGCGAAGTATCCGCGGAGCGCGTCGATGTGCCCGAGCCTGATCCCGGGGTCGTCCTGACGGACGTGATTCCGGGGGAAGATCTGGTTACGCTGGCGAACCGGGGAAACGGGGAAGCGGATCTGAGCGGCTGGTACCTTTATCCCGCGCGGGGTTCGGAAATGTTCTTTTTCCCGGAGGGAACCCATCTTTCTCCGGGGGCAGCCCTGACCGTCGACACCAAAAGCAGCAAGGGAAAATACGATCTTTTCTGGGACGACAAAAAAGTCATTCACGCCAAAAAGGAAGATTCCATCCTTCTGTATGACGCCTTCGGAACGGTCGTATCCGTGCTTTCCAACGGGCTGGAAGACTGAGGCCGCCCCGCCTCTGTGATCTATTCGGGAAAACAGGAATCATAAGGAGGAATCATCATGAGCGATCGGATTCAGCGGGTTTTGAGCAAAATGGAGGAGCGGGGACTGGACCAGATGCTGGTCACGGATCCCAAAGCCGTATGGTACCTGACGGGTGTTTCCGTGGAGCCCTACGAACGGCTCTTCGCCTTCCTGATTCGCCGGGACGGACGGCACTGCCTCTTTCTCAACCGACTGTACAACGTTTCCCAGCAGACCTTCGGGGAAGTCTGGTTCAGCGATACCGACGACAGCATCGGTCTGATCGCCGAAAGGATCGATGCGGACGCCCCGCTCGGAATTGACAAGGACTGGCGGGCGGGATTTCTGATTCCGCTGATGGAGCGCTGCCCCGGCATGCGGCCGGTGCTGGCTTCCGACTGCGTGGATGACTGCCGCGCCATCAAGGATGAAGCCGAAATCCGGCTGATGAAGGAAGCCTCCAGGATCAATGACCTTGTCAACGGCATGGCCGCCGATTACGTCCGTCCCGGTATGACCGAGAAGGAGGTCGCCGCCTTTATCGACGCCGAATTCCTTCGCCAGGGCGCTTCGGGCAGCAGCTTTACAACCATCGTTTCCTTCGGCGCCAACGCGGCGGACCCCCATCACGAACCGGACGGCACCGTTCTGCGGGACGGGGCCTGCGTTCTGATCGATATGGGCTGCGTTTATCAGCGGTACTGCTCCGACATGACCCGCACCTTTGTCTGCGGGCATTCCAATCCCGAGTTTGAAAAAATCCACGCGCTGGTCCGGGAAGCCAATGAACGGGCGGAAGCTCTGGTCCGGCCGGGTGTGCGTCTGTGCGACGTGGACGCAGCCGCCCGGAATCACATTGCCAAAGCCGGATACGGGGAATATTTCAACCACCGGCTGGGGCACTTCATCGGCCAGACGGATCATGAAAAAGGCGACGTCAGCAGCGCCAATTCCGCAGTTGCGCGTCCCGGCATGATCTTTTCCATCGAACCCGGCATCTATCTTCCCGGGCGCTTCGGCGTCCGGGTGGAGGACCTCGTTCTGGTTACGGAGGACGGATGCGAGGTCCTGAACCGGGAAGACAAACACTGCCGCGTCATCGGAAAATAACCTTTTTCCCCATGGCAGAATCCCTGAAGCAGACGCCTTTTTCCCTTCCTGCAGACAGCCGCAGAATACGAATTATCATTCGGAAAGAAAATGCAATTGATTTTCTTTCCGTTTTTCGATATAATGTCGAAAATCGGCTTGATCCGATTAGAAAAAATAAGGAGGAATCCCCATGAAAAAGCTTCTGGCGCTTGTGCTGGCTTTGAGCCT
>JAEEGL011556616.1_pt1 | contig 10712 bp, 2 predicted proteins | sample 9134231 | NCBI WGS metagenome assembly JAEEGL01 (sample SAMN16246548, study PRJNA631951) | gut metagenome | biome: gut microbiome; feature: rumen; material: fiber-attached | host: Bos | place: Iran: Karaj | collected 2018-10 | reverse complement strand
TTCGATGATGAAGACCTCTTCGCTGGGCTCAAAGTCGTTGTTTTGTTCGAGAGTCTTTACCGTTATGGTCCTGTCAGTTTCATTGTCAGTAGTGAACATAAGCCTGAGTACCGTAACGCCTTTCTCTACTCCGTCAAGATCCGCAAAGGCGAACTTGAACGTACCGTTTTGTGAGTCGGAAGCATATGCAACATGTGCAAGATCCGTATCGATTCCACTGAGCATCACAACATCCGGATCATAGCTGATCTCGTAGTAGCCGTTATATACTACGTCATCCTCTGCCTCGATCGTGATCTCCGCATACACCGTCGTACCGTCCGGCGCGGTTTCTGAAGAGAACCCGTTTATTTCTTCTCTGGTCGGGACTGCAGAAACTGCTTCCGGACCTGCGTTATTAAGGCCGCCGAAAAGACTTCCTGAAGACAAAGTTTCGATCTCTGTCCGGAATTCCATATCATCGCAAAGGACAAGACTATCTGTATCTATCGCGTTGCTATTATCAAGACCTATCAGTTCTTTTTCAGCATCGTTGTACAGTCCTCCTACCGGCCAGACCTTAGGTGCGAATGAGCCGAGTTGATATATAGGACTTTCATCGCCGAGGGCATTTTCAACGAACACCATATCGACTTTGTCGTCGGCTTCCACGTAACGGCTCCAGTAAACATCAGTTCCGTCAAAGTACAGGGACTGGAAATACAAAACATCCGTCGTGTACCCGAGAGGGCCTCCGTCAGAAGGCTTAAAGTTAGCAAACGATCCGCCGTATACAAAGAACCCGACCGTGTACAGATGCCCGTTGCTGTCGAGGAGGAAATAGAAATCTGACCATCCGTAATTCGTATACAAAGGCGTTGCATATGCTATACCTACCAAGTTGGCATTGTTAGTATAGCGTGAGAAATTCCATCCTCCTAAATAATCTCCGGTGGAGGTATCGACTATGACTACATTCGGTCCGTAAACTCCTAAAAGCAGACCCTCCCCGAGAACATATGTCGGAGCAAGATCCATATATCCTATGGAGGAATCGCCCACAAGCGTTGCCTCATAGGTTTCCTCGTCTATAACATAGAGACTGGATTTGAGCTGCTCTGTATCCAGAGTTGCAGCATACAGTCTTCCGTCAGAACCGTAAGCCGTACTTGCAAGAGGCAGGCGCACGCTTTCTTCGGTCAGTTTGGTATAGTCCGGGATGCCTGCGGTATTGAATTCAGAGAACCATACCTCTCCCTTTTCATCCCATATTATGCCCTTCAAGTCACGCTCTATGACTTTGAAATTCACGTTACAGGAAGCGGACTTTGTCGGATCTGCAACAGAAGTTGCAGTTATCACGGCAGTTCCCACATCAAGGCCTGTTACGAATCCGTCTGTGACTGTAGCAATGGACTCATCACTGCTGCTCCATGTAACTCTCTGGTCTTCATAAGCCCATGGCCTTACTGATGCAACGAGTCTTATCGTATTGCCTACGACACTGTTGACCTCATTTGCATTGAGCGAAACTTGGATCGGATCATCCAGTTCGTCCTTGTTCAGGTTGATCTGAACCGTAGTAATGTTGGCAGCATAGTCCCAGAGCTCGACTTCAAGATGGTTGGATACGTTTTTGCCGTCCACTGAAACTACATAGTCCTGTCTGTCGTAGGCGCCTTCTGCTTTGTCATCTTTTCTTGCACCTTGTGCATAGATCATGTTGCCGTTTTCGTCATATACGAAGAAGCCCGCTATATATCCGTTATCTTTTGCGGATACAGTTACAAGCACCGAATCATCTGCCATCCTCGTACCGAATACCGCATCCGGAACAGGTGCAGTATTGTCTATAGTCATGTACAAGATATCTCCGGAATTTATGCTGTCCCAATCGATCTCATCGGTCCCATAGTCCAGGTAATACTCAGGAGCAAGAGCAAATGTCAGATACATTTCCGCTCCTTCTTCAAATTCCGAAGGTGTATATCCATAGGAAGATGAAGTGGTGGTATACATCCATCTGCTCTGACTGGCTTGATAGAAAGCGGCATAGGAATCTTCCCTGACCCTATAATCATCTACCAGTTCAAAATCACCGTCATAAACAGAATATCTGTATCCGACGCTGTTTCTTATCTGAGAATAACCGGCTCCTGCAAGGACCGTATTTCCATTTACAGCATTACGCTCCGCTTTGTACTCTCCGTCGTACATTACGGGGTTGCCTCCGAGTATATAACCGGCGCCGAGCGTAGCATGTACGCCCAGGAAATAGTGAGCATCCCGTGCGTCTTCACCGAGTGCCGCTGCCATGTACGGATAGCGGGATTCAAATCCGAACTCATAATCTATGACATTTCCTATATCTGTCATGGACGGTTCATCCCAACCGCCGTAGTAACCAAGAACAGGAATGGAATGTACCGTTCCTTCAACGCCTTCTTCGGACGTTCTTTCAGCTGCGAAGATATATCCTTCCACATAAGCGCCCTTGTCATCATAGTACATCAGATCGTCTATCTGAGCCGTAACACTGATGCTGGCGCTTCCGTTTGCCGGAACAGAAGCCCAGACCGGTTCTTCATCCAGCCCCTTATCTGCAAGATCAAGGGCAAGATATGCATCATAGGATGTGACCTCTCCGTCACCGTCGAAATCAGCTATATCGAGATCTATATCCTCATTTTCAGAATCCCCTGAAACATAGCGGAGTATTGCATCGGCATCGACTGTGTCAAATGCGCCGTCACCGTTGACATCATAAGGTGATTCATCAGGAGTCTGATCGAAGTATTCTCCGTCTATATACCATGCAAGATCTGCATCAAGATAGTCTGTCCAAGTGTCAAGATACGTCGATATCACCGGACTTCCGTCTTCATTCATGACAGGATTGCCTTCAGGATCATAGGTATAATAATCAAATATCGCCTGAGTCATGAACTGTGCATCAAGATCGAAGACCTTGTCCTCATCTGACAGATTGTTCAGTGTAAACTCCACAGTATAGTTTCCGGTCCTGAGGGGGTCATCGCCGAGTTCTGCCTTGACTTTTCCGTCAGCGGCATCTACGGACATATCCTTTCTGACTTCGCCGTTCACCTTGGCTCCATCCATAAGGACCAAGGTCTCAGAGTTGAGGGCACCGTTCAGGTCTGCAAGACCTGCGCCCTGTCTGAGCACACTGTAGTAAGTGCCGGCATCTTCCTCGATGAGAGGAACAGCCGTTGACATGAGCAGGCTCTGTATGACCTGGCGCTGGGTAAGACCTAAGGCCTCAGCCTTTTCTTTAAGTCCGCTCTCTCTGTAATACTGTGCCATAACGGCAACGATCCCGGCAAGCTGAGGAGATGCCATGGACGTACCGGACATGTTCTCATACTGATCGTGTCCGCCGGTAAGTCCGTATTCACCCCTTGCAAGTCCGTTGATCGAATAGATATTTCCGCCGGGAGTAGTGATCTCGGGTTTGAGGTCCAAAGATTCGGGGACACCGTAACTTGAGAAACTGCTCATGGTGTAATAATCACTGTCATACTCGGTGGTTATGGCATCATCGCTAATGCTTACCGTACCTGTATAGTAAGTGAATGATTCTGTTTCACTTTCGAACTCAGCAGCTTCAGCAGAAGCCTTAAGAAGGGCTGCATCGGAATTGCTGAGCATAACGACGGGAACACCGCCTTGGTATCCGCTCAGGTTCATTCCGGCTGTACCGGCTGCATTGTTTGCGATAACGACTGCAATCGCTCCCTGAGCTGCCGCAGCATTCGCTTTGGCAAAGAATGAAGATGTTCCTCTGTTGCAGACAGCGATCTTTCCTCTGATGATCTCTGAACCGAGAGCCATGAACTGGTCTCCCGCTAATCCTACATGGTCGTTGTCGTCTACACCGATGTCATCGATATATACGAACTCATGGGTTCCGGCGAGCCTCATGATAGGCGGATTGCCGTAAGTCGCCGACTCACCGTAGAAAAGAAGATCATCACCTAAGATGAAATAGCCGCCGGTAGATCCGTCGTTGTCGACAGATGCCACTGACATCGTACTCGAATAGGTCGCAGGAGATCCGCCGGTACCGAGGTTTGCCGATTCGCTGTAAAGGTATCCAAGGGTAGTATTATCTGCCCATGATCCGTTGTTGCCTGCCGAGTTCGCCCAGATGATATTGACGCCCGTAAGGCTGTCTATGATCTCCTGATACGTTGAGTCATAAGCAAATCCCTTTACTGCAGAGCCAAGAGACAGGTTGACTGAATCTGCCCCGAGGAGGACTGCATCTTCTATAGCTGCAAAATAATCGGAATCGTAGGCTCCGCCGCCTTTTCCGAACACTTTCATGACAAGGATCTGAGCATCAGGAGCATTGCCCTGTGTCCTCACCTCTGTAATAGCATTCCTGAATAAAACGCTTCCATCCTCCAGCTCTCTGTATATGAGCTTGTTGGCTGCAGCAATACCCGCAACATGAGAACCGTGTTCTCCCTGGGTATCATTGTAATGCTCGATGTCAAAACTCTTATCCACATAGTTGAAACCAAAGGGAACTTTGGAGTTGAAGTAACTCTCGGAAGCTGTCCCTTCAGTTCTCTGAGAAGCGTTAAGAGACGGCCAGAGCAAGCTTACGGCAGCTGAGGTGAGAAGGTCTACTTTTTTGCCCTTTGCACGCAGCTGCATTATGGACATATCGAAAGCCAGGGGGTCGAAAGACTGATGCTGATAATCAAGTCCTGTATCGACGATAGCAACCCTGCTGCCTGCACCTGTATATCCTTGTGCCCATGCATACTGAGCATTGGTCATACCGCTTGCCACCGACATGTTCGGCTCATCGGAAACAGTAGCTTCCTGAGGTTCGTATTGATTCTCGATCACGACCTTTTTTACACCATCCATGGCCCTGATCTCGGAGATCTTCTCCGCAGGTACATTGGCCGAGATGATATTCGCCGCAAGGGTCAGATTCCATACGACATCCAGTTTTTCTCCCTCAAGGACATCCTTGGAAATGGTCTTTGCCATATTGTCCTGAGTGCTCTTGAGTGATTCACGGTAATTGATTGCGGCAGGATCGAAAGCGATGGTTTCCGTAGCAAATCCCATTTCCATGGGAGAAGGGGCATCCAGTACTATGGACACACGCACATCCCCTTTGAGGGAAGCTTCCGGATCCTCGGCTTTTGTGAAATCTGCCGTGTTGAGCTTTTCTGTGATACGTGCCTGGTCGTTCTCAATGATCTCCCAATTGAGAGCTGTTCCCTTATCCTCTTCACCGGAAGCAAAAACACTTACCGGAGCAAAGGACAGGACCATGACCAGAGCCAGTAACAAACTCGCGATCTTTCTGAGTCTCTTCATAAATAAATCCTCTTTCTATGCTTTAATACAAAATATAAATACTGATTATACATTCGTATATTTTACTATCTGTATGAGATACTTGCAAGTTAAATATTGGTACTACTAAGCAAAAAAACGCTTCATTTTTTGTTTTACATGCACAAATAAAAACACTTCCGCTAGCGGAAGTGTATGACTATAATACACATCTATCAGAGTGTCACCATGAAATATTTATCATTGACTTTAGCCACATCGTTATCTTTACTGCATCGTTGGTCGAGAGCGCATCATCCCCGTTCGCGTCACCCGCAAAAACCTGAATGTCATTCAGACCGGTCATATTCTTCATGTAAAGAGCGATTTTGGATGCATCCGATACAGATACGTCCCCGGATAAATTGGTGTCACCCTTAACCACCAGCACCACACTCTCAACATCTTCCCCTGCCGTAAAACTGAAACTGCCGTCCCCAAGATCGCCAGCAGAGATCGATACGTATTTGCCCTCCTTAAAGAAACCTACTTTACAGGGTACATCAAAGCGTACAGTAAGGGTGCGGCCGTCGATAAAATACTGCTCTCCTTCGGTAAAAGCATCTGCCGGATGAGCATCCACGATGAGTCCCGGCACACTGCACGGCTCTCCTTCATGCCATATATCTTCGTTTGCGCAATAACTGTATTTCGTACCTGCCTCAGCCCCGGCCGTTACGGTATACTCTTCCTCAGGTGATGTTCCGAGAATACCGTTATGAAGTTTAGGCGCACATACAGGGACCGCAGCATACTCTATTTCCGTACCCGTCTGGATCACCTGATACATAACGCCTTCTGATACCGGCGCAGAATTGAATATGATCTTGCCCTTCGCTTCACTGCTTGTTATGTTTCCGCCGGAAACACTCGTCAGCATTTCGCCGTCGACTTCAACTTGCCCGTTTACATCCACTTTTGCGTCGATCATTTTGTCCGGAGTAAATATATCCTCCTCATCTCTGTCCGGCTGATAGAAACTCGGTACCATGTCAAGGCTGCCATGGACAAAACCGTTTCCGATATATTCATCACTGTCAAGGATAAACAGCTTGTTGCCCTGATATATACTGAGATGAGCTCCTCCATCCACCTTGATCTCACATCCGGGGAGCATATACAGATCCTGCTTCAGTGTGGTGGTGCCTGAAACGATCTCAATGCTCATATTCTGCATAAGAGGGAGAACGAAATCCTCGGAATAGTACCTTACGCTGACATCTATCATGACCCTTGAAACGGCCGCATCTCCGGCCACGGTATAATACGTTCTATCGCTGATGGGATCATAGCGCTTTGTAAAGGATGCTTCGGGACTCAGCTTAAAAAGGCATTTGCCCTCATGACCGACAAAGGAAAGTACAGGTCTTGATATTGACCCGTTTACTGAAACCGACCCGACAAGGTTCTCAATTGCTCCATATTCGAGAGTCAGGGGCACTTCGATGTTCTGCGCATAGTACTGCTGAAAAGGAAGAACTCTCTGAGGATTGGTATTCATTGTCTGAGTGACCGTCCCGCCGCGAAGATCGCAGATCTCGAAAGGTTCATATATGCCGGATCCTGCTGAAGCATAAATACTCCCAGACCCGGATATATATCCCCAGCAGTACAGATTCCCGCCGTCCCCGACGGTGATGGAACTGCCGCTGTCCATGATCACGTATCCGTAATTCCCCGAGGTGACGCCCGAGTACCCGTTGTTGTTTGAATTCAGTTTCCCGTTTATGTTCAGATTGCCGTTAACGATAAGATTTGTTCCTTCAGACATAGTAAGGGTCCTGAAAGCCACGGGATTAAAAGCAGCCGTTGCGTCATATATATCCGGCTGAGGGATACTTACCGTGTTGACCAAATCACAGGGAACAAGCAGCGTCTTACCGGCCGGGACAGTATATGTTCCGGTCTCCAATGTGCCGCTTGAATGCATAACTATAGTGCTTTCGCCCGTATCTTCAGAACAGGCAATAGCCTCATTGAGATCCGTGAATCTCTGATCGCCGACCATCCATACAGGCCTCGTGTCTACTGCGAACACAGGATATACGATCTGGCTGACATCAAAGTATGCATTCACGCTTGCGCTGCTGTAAAGAAATCTTCCAAGCGTCTGTGAATACCATCCCTGAAGCTTGTACCCTTCATCGGGGACTGCATCAAGGCATAAGCCCTGAAGGGAAGACTGGGAAATAACAGTCTCCTCCGTTATCTCGTTTCCGTTTACGAAGTATGTGCCGCCTTCCCGGGAAGGAAGAAAAGTAATATCAACTTCGATTTCCTGAACGAAGGACACATTCAGAAGATCGATCGACGAAGTAAGCGCTCCCGGATCACCGGAAAAGATGACTACAACAGCAGTTTCCTCATCTTCCAGCTCTTTGGAAAACGATCCTGATGAGGTCACCTCTTCCCCGTCTACCGACACGTATCCTCCTGATGCCAAAGAAGGTTCTGCATAATCAAAAGAAAGGAGCCCTTTGCTGCCGCTGACATTCTTCAACGTCAGCGTATTAGTCATGCTGCCGGCAGCCCCGCAATCGTCACTGTTATTGCCGGTAGCCGAGCCTGAAAAGGTAGTACCGGAAACCGACCATGATCCGTTATCCGTCTCATAAGAAGCCGAAAGACCGTCTATACCGCTGTCTAAATTAAAAACATCCATAGCAAATATCTCCTGGGGCAATAAAGCCAGCCAGGAGAAACTCAAGCAAATAATCATTGCTAAAACTATGAACCTTTCAGCGATCCTTTTGAACATACTGTGTTATTCAAAAACTGCCCTTACCAGGGAAGAGAGCCGGCGTTGCCTTTTAGGTAAAGGGTTATCTTTACAGCATCATTGACAGAGAGATCTCCGCTGAGGTTGGAGTCTGCCGCAAATTCCTGACAAGCATCAAAGTGGACTGAATTTTTGAGATTCAGCGCTATTCTGACTGCATCGTTGGCGGAGAGATCTCCGCTAAGGTTGGAATCTCCGTTTACTACCAATACCACTTCTGTGATCGATCCGTCCGTAACAGCGAAGGTGTATGTATTTGCCTGCCCGGAGACGGGCTGTGTGGGCAAAGCGATGTATTTTCCATCGGAGCCTTCATATCCGACCTTGCAAGGGAACAAGCAGCTCACCGTAACGGTATTTCCGTCAACGGAATATGTCGCACTGCCCTGGGTATAGTCACCCACAAGCAATGTGCCGGTATATATTTTCTTTAAAACATCACGTTCGCCGCTGTCTGTCCACTCATATCCGTCCGGGATGGACGTAACAGTTGAATCCTTGGATTTGGATATTGATACAATACCAGCAAAGCCGGATCCAATGGAGATAGCTGCAACAGAAGAAGCATCTATAGTAAACTCGCCTCCGGAATAAACGATGCTACCGTTTATCTCCGTCTCTGCCAAGGCAAGGGTCCCGGAGCTTGCAAGAGAGGTACCGGATCTTCCTGTATCAAAGACAAGAGCCCCGCCTAAGATGCCCAGTGATGAGGATGCCGGGAGCGTTATGTTTCCTCTGCTCACAGTGTAAGTGAACTCTCCGAGGTATATGATCACCTGTCTGTTATTGCTGACGGCAAATCCTTCTCCTGAAGCATCGCAGAGGAGCACGACTATATCGTCATCTCCGGCGGCAGCCACTGCTTCCGGAAGTGTTTCAAAGTAAGTCCCGCCTCCGGAGGCATAAGCCACTCCTGCAACGTACTGTATATCGTCAATAAGGGGATCGAAATCACTGTCAGCCATGGGATAGACCGTATTGAACTCTTCTGTTTCGTATTCTTCATTCCTCAGATGACCGGGGAAGTTTGCATTGCATTTAAGCATATAGTCATAGGGATACTCCGTATGGTCGTACTCCCCGTTGATATAGTAATCGACGCCGCCTGCATCCCAGGTGGAATCAACGTTGTAGTAGAGGTTGCCCAGGCGCACTATATTCCATGCATGAGGTCCGGAATTATCTCCGCTGCCTCCGATGCCCGCTATGAGTCTGCAGTCTATTCCGCAGGTCAGAAGCATACGGTACAGAAGGTTGGCATATCCCTGGCACACTGCGGTTTTGTCTATCAGCGCGGCATAGGCGGAATACTTCAAGGTATAACTATCGTCCTCAAGATTTGCGTAATCATATGTGATGTTGTGTGTGATATATTCATAAATAGCAAAGAACTTCTGATAGTCGGTCTTGCCTTCAAGGTTCAGGGATTCCAGAACGCTCGGCACCTGAGTGTTCATAAGAGTCTCCTGTTCCGCGCTTGTATAGTAGGTGAAAATGTAATAACAATTAAGCACACCGTTGTCATAACCCCAACCGGATCCGTAAGATGCCCAATGCCAACGCAGGTAATCTCCCTCATTGCCTATACCTGTATGGGCAAATGACATAGTAAAGATGTAAGACACGATATTTTTGGCTTCGTAGTAATCATAAGCATCCATATACACAGGGACCGTGATCATTTCCAAATCCCTCTGTACCAGCGATTCTCTTAAGTTTCCGGCAGCCATATCAAGATCTGAGTAGGCAATCCCATCAAAATCTCCCGATATAAGATAATCATCAAGGCCCAGATCGTGCAGACTCAGCGTCTGTGCGATCTCTCCTATCCTGTTCCGCTGCTCATCCGTAACGGTGTTTAATGCTTCTATTTCAGAGAAATCTTCGACCTGCGATATGACAAGCCCCAGTTCCTCTGAAAGATCCACGGGACGCTTAAGAGCAGCAGGCGCCGCTCCGGAGCCACTGTCATCCAGAGCAAATACCGCGGAAGGTACCGCGCTGATCATCACGCAAAGAGTCAATACCAATGCCAACAGTTTCTTGATCTTCATAATAACTACCTCTTTACAGCCTGCTGCATTCCTAACGCACAGACCGGTTTTTAAGTTCTATATATATACTCAGCCCTATCGCTGCCGCGAGCAGGGACCAAAGATGAGCAATGTGAAAGAGCCCGGAGCCGTTGTCGCCCCTTAAAAACTCTATGAAAAAGCGCACTGCCCCATAAGCTGTCATGAGCAGAGGGAAAAGATCTCCCCGCGTTTTTCTGCTGCCTTTTCTCCTCAGATACATGAGCAAAAAAAGCATAACGGCATAGAATACGATCTCTGCCTCCCTGACCGGCCATCTGAAGCCTTCTGCATTTATGATTTTACCATAACAGCAGCCCGAAACGATACACCTTATTCTCTGCAAAATGAGGGAAACAGGAACATAAACGGCAAAACAGTCAAAAACATATGACCTGTCTTTTCTGTAAACAAGCAATAAGAACAGAGGAGCTAAAAAATAGACTCCATAGGTTGAAACTGCTCCGAACTTAAAGCCTTTGCCGCCGATCAAACTTTCA
>JAEEGL010639396.1_pt1 | contig 10712 bp, 5 predicted proteins | sample 9134231 | NCBI WGS metagenome assembly JAEEGL01 (sample SAMN16246548, study PRJNA631951) | gut metagenome | biome: gut microbiome; feature: rumen; material: fiber-attached | host: Bos | place: Iran: Karaj | collected 2018-10 | reverse complement strand
GCTTTATCTTAAGCGCCATAAGCTTACGGACGTTTTTGCGGGGGTCTGCTCCTTTTTCGCGGCGTTCGGCGCTTGTTTTCTTGCAGAGGCCGTTTCATTAAAATAAAAAAGGCTTTCGATATCGAAAGCCTTTTTTCATATCAGAATATCTCACAGCCACGGCGGCCCGCTTCCTTTACGCGGTAGAGCGCCGTGTCGGCGTCCTTGAAGATGTCGCCCTTTGGGTTCTTTCTGTCGGAGAAGGCCACGCCTACGCTCAGCGACACAGGCGGCAGGCTGTCCTTGGGATTTTGCAGCATCTCGTTTGCGCGGGCTATCTTTGAGCGCACCAGCTCTCTCATGGAGCTGTCCGCGCGCGTCATGATAACTACGAACTCGTCGCCGCCTATGCGGCAGATGATATCGACTGAACGGAAACTCTGCTTAAGCACCTCCGCCACGCGCTTTAATACCTTGTCGCCCACATCGTGGCCGTAGGTGTCGTTTACCGACTTAAAGTAGTCCACGTCTATAAGTATAAGCGCCACATGGTTCATGTCGACGCTTTCAAGCATCATCTCATATGCGCCTCTGTTGAAAAGTCCCGTCAGTCTGTCGTGAGACGCCTCGTGGCTCAGCTTTTCACGCGCCATGCGGTTCTCGCTCAGTATGGCGTTATACGTTCTCGTAACGAACTGAAGCTCCTCCGCGCCCGTGGGAGGCACCTCCTCCTGCCTTCTCATAAGCTCCACCATGCGGGTAAGGGGCTTTCGCACCTGCAGCCTTATGAATATAACTATAAGAAGTACTATAAGAAGAAATAGTATGGTCAGCGCGGACTGGATATTCACATACAGCTTCATCTGACTTGACGCCTGCTCAAGCTCAAGGCTCGACGTGCGTATAAGCTCCTGCGTACAGAGGTTTACATTCTCACGAATGCGGTCCTTGTAATGCATATATGTGTTGTCGAACACAAGCCGCTGAGCCTTCTGCACCTGCTCCTGCGGCGAAAGCGAAAGGTCTCCCTCGTCAATGCCTATGTCGAACAGCGCATCCGGCACGTCGCCCGGATCGTAATCGCCCGCCTCCACCATAAGCCTCATGGCGTGGTATTCCCTGTCCACAAGCTCGTTTGACAGATTGAGTGCCAGCGCAAGACTTGCATACGCTCCGCTGTCGTTGCCCTCAAGAAGCGTCTCAAGATCTAAAAGCGCCGAATCGCGTCTCTTCGTTATTTCTATTTCCTCAAAGAAATCGTTTAAGTATTCTATCTCACCCGTTACTACAAAGCAGCGTACTCTGTCGGTAAGATAATCGGAGCCCGTCTCCATGTTTGAAGCGGCAAGCTGCGCCATGACGTAACGGTTGCTTGCTCTCTCCATATGCTGATATCCCTGCGTTACGGATATGTCGGAAATAAAGAGAGCCGCCGCGGCAATGAGCGCGATTATAACGAAAAAGTAGCTTGTTGTGCGAAGCTGCAGGCCGTGGCGCGTTTTTCCCTTCGTATTCTCCGAAGATGCGCCCGCGTCCTCGCCTTCTTCCGCTTTTTCACTGCCCGTTGACGTTTTCTTTACGGAAGCGCTCTTCTGACCACCGTCCTTCGCCGCCTCCGCCTGCTTTTTTGCATCGATTATGAAGGCGTCAAATTCCTCCGACGGTACGGGCTTTGAGAAGTAATAGCCCTGTACTATATCGCATCCCAGGGCCTTAAGCGAATGGAGCTGGTCAAGCGTTTCAACGCCCTCCGCAATAACGGGCACTTTTAAGTAATCGGCGATGTCTATAATGACCTCTATCATGCGCGTATCGCCCGATTCGGAAAAGGCGCTTCTTATGAACTGCATATCAAGCTTCAGCGCGTCTATGGGCAGGCTTGAGAGCATATTGAGGGACGAATAGCCGGTGCCGAAGTCGTCCATCTCTATATTTAAGCCAAGCTTTCTCAGTCTCTGCGCCGTCTCAATTATCTGATCAGACTCCTGCGTATATGCCGATTCGGTTATCTCGATGTGCAGGTCGTCATAGGATATATCCTGATCCCTAAGTATCTTCTGTATGGTCGGCACAAGACCCGGGTCGTACATGTCTATACGCGACACGTTTACCGATATGGGCACCGAGAACCCGTGCTCCGCCTTCCACCTTGCGATGCATTTTGCGGACTCGCGCCACACGTACATATCCAGCTCCTGTATAAGCCCGTTGTTCTCGAAAAGCGGTATGAACACGCCGGGGCTTATTAGCCCCAGCTCGGGGTGCTGCCACCGCACAAGCGCCTCACATCCCGAGAGTACGGGCTCGTCCGACTGCACATTGAACTTCGGCTGCAAATACACCTTGAACTGCTCTTCGTCTATGGCGCGTCTGAAGCCTTCTATGAGCTGTTCGTCGTAAAGCTCTTTTTTGTGGAGCGTATTGTCGTAGGTGCCTATGGTCTTCATGAAGTTGCCGCGCACCATGTCCGCTGCCATCTTGGCGCGGTCGAAGCGCCGCTCCACCTCAAGCGACTTGTCGACATACGGGTATACGCCCATTCTCAGACGGACGCGGTTGTTTACGCTGTCGTCTCCCGAAAGGCCTACGGACGCGCTCTCAAGTATCGCCTCATAATCCATTCCGTGGGGGCAGTATACAAGGAACGTATCGGCCTCTCTTCTGCATACAATGCCGCCGTCATCGCCAACCATTTCGCGGACCCTTTCGCCTATGCGCCTCAGTATATCGTCGCCGTAGGCGGTGCCGAAGCGTTCGTTTATCATGTGGAAATGATTTATGTCTATAACGATGGCGTCCATATCGGTGTGGGCGTGATGCCTGTCGAACTGCTCCGCGTAACGGTAAAAATATTCGCGGTTGTAAAGCCCGGTAAGGGGGTCGCGCTCCGTATAGCTTATGATGTCTCTGTCCTCGTAAAGCTCTATGGTGCGGTGTACCCTGGCGATTATAACGTCGGCGGGCGGATACGGCTTCGGTATAAAGTCAACCGCTCCCATGATGAGGCTCTCCACCTCCGCCTCCTTATCCGAGGTCGCAACGATGACCGGGATGTTCTTAAGCTCCGGGTCGTCCTTGATTTTCTTTAGGACCTCCGAGCCGGACATGACAGGCATCATAAGGTCAAGAAGCACCAGAGAAAGCATGTTCCTGTTTTCACGGCAGAGCTTCATTGCCTGCTCGCCGTCCTCGGCATATATTAACTCATATTCCGACTCAAGCGTCATACCGAGAAGCTCACGGTTTATAAGCTCGTCGTCAACGATAAGGATAAGCCTTTTGCCGTTTTCGGAGTGAAATCTTTCATGGCTTTTAAGCATAAGCATCACTCCCCCCGTTTAATCGGAACAGACGGATCACCGAAGCGGAAAACGATATTTCCTTCATAAAAACACCTCCGATTTATTTGTCTGTACTTTTAATAAAGCGTTAAGACCCGGCGTTATTTTACGGCGCCGCAGCCTTTTTCGCCGGTTTTACTGCGCGTTGCCGAATATTTCATAGAAACCCTGTCTGTTTTTCATATTTTTCCCTCATTTGAATATATATTTTATCATAAAATCCACAAATTGAACATATATATTCGATATTTCCCCTTTATTTGCGTTTTGTATGGAATTCTTTCCTACTCAAAGCAAAACTGATTGATATTCCTTCAGCCGTGTGCTATAATATTTTTGTTAAACAGCTTTCGGCTTTTGACGACTCATTTTTCAGGAGGTGCGCTATGCCATTCGGCGTTATCACGGACATTACTGAAGCAAAGCTTCTTATACTTTACATTTTCAAATACTGCGGCACTGCGCTTCCGAAGACCGCGCTTGACGATATCGTAAAGACGGATGAGCTTATCGACCATTTCGCGTACAGCGAGGCGTTTGCCCAGCTTTTAAAGTCGGGTCATATTTACAAGGTCCCCGACAGGGACGTATACAGTATTGACGCCGACGGCGAAGAGGCTATAAGCCTTCTTACGAAAAACATTCCTTTTTCAATACGCGAACGCGCTATTAAGGAGTCCACCGTGGTGCTTGCGCGTATGAGAGAAGCGGAGCATATAGTCGGAGAATACTACCCGAATGACGACGAGGCCGGCTCGTATACCGCCGTATTAAAAATAATCGGGGAATCGGATACGCTCTTTGACCTTAAGCTCTGGCTCCCCAACAGGATGCAGAGCGATATAATAACCACGAATTTCAAGAAAGACCCCATCGGCGTCTTTAAGGAATTTTTGAAGCTTGTATCAAATTAAATAATATAAATACAGGGAGGACAAAATGAAGGATTTCGACAAGGTAATAAAGAGAGTTACCGGAGGAAAGGGCGGCGAATCTTTTCTTATACTGGGCAGTGAAAAAACGGCCGTTATCGACACGGGAGCCGCGTATTGCGCATCCGTGCTCATCGATAACATTGAAAAAGAGTTAAACGGACGCACGCTCGATTACATTTTCATCACCCATTCCCATTTTGACCATGTCGGCGCGGTTGCGAACCTTAAGGCGCACTGGCCGAACGCAAAAGTGGCCGGCGGCACCCACGCAGCGGACATTCTCGCCCGCCCCAACGCAAGAAAGCTTATAAGAAAGCTCTCCGAGGGCGCGCAGCAGCTTTTCGACCCCGAGGGAAAATTCCCTCCGGTGGAATACGACAATGACCTTCTTGTATGCGATATCCCCTTAAAGGAGGGCGACACGGTGTCGCTTGGAGATATCACCGTGCGCGTGCTTGACGCGACGGGACACACGCGCTGCTCCGTAGCGTTCTATCTTGAGGAGCTCGACGTTAACTTCATGAGCGAATCCGTGGGCGTTCTTTTAAAGAGCGGCGACCACTTCCCCTCTTATGTAACGAGCTACAGCAACGCTATCGATACCATCGAAAAGTTCAGAAAGCTCAACGCGCGCTATTTTGTCGTTCCCCACTCCACCGAGATAATGGACATAAAAGAAATGCCCGGATTTTATGATACGGCGGTAAGGGTCGCGCGCGAGCAGAAGGACAAGATATTAAGACTCCACGACGAAGGCATGGACAACGACGCCATAACCAACGCGATCGTCAAAGAGATGTCGCCTATTCTTCTTAAGAACAACCAGACCGAGGAGGCCTTCACGCTCAATATGACGAATACGGTAAAGACCGTCATCCGCGATTTCAGACCCGAAGAGGCCAAGGCGTAAAAAGAAACATAAAACAGCGTATGAGCGCGGCTCATACGCTGTTTTTCGTTATATGGATATCAAAAAGGCTTTTTCGCGCTCTATCTCAGAATCATCCCCGGCGCGCTGCTCCATGCTTCGGCAAGAGGCACGCCTTCAAGAAGAAGGAACGCCTTATATTCATTCGCTTCGGCAAGTGTCATGCTGTCCGATACGCTCGAAGTTATCTTTACAACACGGCTTTCCGTCATTGCGCCGTTTTCATCGTAGAGCGCCACTATAAAGTCGGCATTTTCGCCCTCCGGCAGAGTTATGTCATATGAAAGCGTTGCACCGTCAAGCGTTACGTCCATGGACGCGGGCGCGCGCTCGGCAAATGAGAAGTCGGAAAAATGCGTAAGCACGAAGGTGACAGTTCTTTTTTCATAGTCGATGTAAGGATGTATTTTATCAAAAGTGCCGTCGGCATGATAATGAAGCACGTCAAGGAACCCGAGGTTAACGCCCTCCGGTACGGGAAGCGTCACCTTTACGGGTACTGAAAGCTCTTCCCCGTCAGTTAAGATGCTTTCGTTCGTCTCCGAGTCCACTATATCCATGGAGAAGGACACAGTGTTCTTGTACATCGCAGGCAGGACGTGTTCTTTTTCTGCTCTGTCGATTTTCAGTTTAACACTCTGCCCTTTATCAGCGTTAAGGCCCGCTCCTGTAACGGAAACGCCGCTTTCGTCAATGGTATCGCTTACGTCGTCCGTGACCGTAATCCCGGGCAGTCTTCCGGCAAGTCGCTCAAGTGTATTGATCACTGAGGCGGCCTGAGTATTATGTATATCTGCGGCCATATTTACGGCAAGCTCGTCCGTATCAAGCGCCCTGACCTGCTCTATAGTATCCTCGGCTTCTTCAAGCGCGCTGTCTTCATCCAGATCCTTTGTAAGATTGTTCAATTCAACTGAAACATCGGAAATATATATGGGCTCACTTATTTCAGACCACTCGCTGCAAAGCGCCGTTTTAAGGTCGCCGCTTATCAGCTTGGCTTTGAAGAAATAATATCCCTCTCCGCATTTCTCTATGTATGACTGGGGTAATAATGAATCCGTAACCTTAACGGACCTCTTTCTTGTGGACGTGGATGCGGTATCTCCGATACTCACAGGCGCGTCATTCAAATCGTGAGCAAACAATATCTCAGTTGCCGTACCGATTACAGGTTCGGATTCATCGTAATCATAGTTCATCATGAAACGTCCGTCTTCAAAGCTCCAAAAAAGTCCATAAGCCTCCGGTATGCGCTCTGCCGGAGCGATGAACTGCCATATGTCGGACTTTACTGTATTGCTGCTTTCATACTCCGTACCGTCACCCACAGTCTGAACAGTAAAGTAATAGTTCCCGCTTTCTTCAAAGTATTTCACGAAGTAAGGGTAATGATAGTTGAATCCAGCATGGCGAAAAGTAATCCCTGCTATTTTTTCATCAGCTCCCCCGTCAATTTCCCGATAAACAACAACTTTATACGCGCCTTGCGTCAAGGACGCCGGTGTAAAAGATATAAGTCCGGGAAACGGCTCGCCGTACTCGTTTATGCCCCATTTAAGACCCGTAGGTTCATCAAGCACGGGAAGAGAGTTTTCATCCTGCTCAAGATGTATTTTACCCTCTTTTTCATCCATTGCGTCCGCATATACATCATCAGCCGTCGGAACCCCGGATTTTTCATTCGTCCGGTCTGAAATCCTGACAGTATAAAACATTTCATCATATGAAAGAGCCTCGCTCACAGTTTCGTCCGCCGCAAAAGCCGCGGGCATAAGCGTAAGAACGAGCATAACGCAGAGAAGTATTGAAGTAAGTTTCTTCATTTTTCATCCCCTTCTTGTTGAAGCCATTTTAAGATAAGAAAAAAAGCGGCCTCATCGCAGAATGAGACCGCTTTTAAATTCCGTTAGTTTATTTCATCTCTGAAGGTCTTTAAGAACGTGCTCTTGTCGTAGCGCGCGTAGATAAGCTTTGCAAGCACTTCCTTCGTGGGAACGCTTGCAGCCACGGCAAAGTTCTTAAGCAGGAGGTCGTTTACGCAGTAAGCGCCGCCGATAACGTGTCTTACGGGCAGGTCGTTCCATGCGTCGTCAACGCTGGACTGAAGCTTAATCGTAGCAAAGCCGGGCTTCCACTTCTTATAATCGAATTCCGTGGTGCTCTGTACCATGCTTGCCTGCTTTCTGTTATAGATGTAAAGGAACATCTCCTGCGTCTGCTTCTCGCCTACCGTGGGATTGCCGAACAGCTCGTGAGCTATGCGGTTGTTGTATTCGCCCACTTCTACCTTTGCATCAAGTATCTGAACACCGCGTCTCGAGATCATGACCTTTGCAACGTTGCCGTCTCTCTTGAACTCGAACTCTGCGCCCAGCTTCTTCGGATAACCGCCGTCGCGGCCTATCTGAGTTGCCATCTCGGCGCCCGCGCCGCCAAGGAGCAGTGAAGCACAGTACCAGCCGAGCTGCTTCTCAAAGTAGCAGAGGATGTACATAACGGCCTCCTGATACGGATGAGCGAAGGACGGGTCGTGTACATCGCAGGCCGATATCATAACGACAGGCATGCGGTAGGGCTTTAAGGGTGCGGGGAGCACCTTCTTTATAGCGTCGGGGTCGGTCATATAGAGCATATAGAGACCTTCCTGGTCGGCCATCATGGAGTAGCTTATGAACTTCTTGAGCATCGGGCCCGTTGCAACGAATCCAAATTCTTCTTCCTTCTTAACGAAGAGGTTCCTTGCCGTCTCATAGCCCGTTCTCATTGCGGGAGCTATAACGCCGGAGCGGATAGCGTTGCCCGTTACGTATACGTCAACGCCCTTTTCCTTAAGCTCGTTGTAAAGCGCGTTGTTCGGCTTCTCGCCAAGCGACAGTACGACTGCATCGGCGGGAACGGTCACGTCCTCGTTTGTGTCAAGGTTCGTAAGCACTGCGCCGTCAGCCTTTATTTCCTTGAGGGAATGGAGCATCATGAACTTCGCGCCAAACTTCTTAAGTCTCATGGAAACGTCGCCCACGTTGGTGGGGTTAGCGCCCTGACCCGGTCTCTTTACCATGTCGGCTATAACTACCTTGTTGCCTGCCGCGCAGAGGTATTCGGCCGTCTCAAGACCCGTAAGGCCCGCGCCTACGAGCACGATGTTCTTATCCTTAAGCTGAGCCTTGCCGCCGAGCACGTCTTCAACGGTGTATACGTTGTCGTTCTTTATGCCGGGGATGGTGTCGGGCACTACGGGAAGCGCGCCGGTCGCGATTATTACAGCGTCGGGCGACTGAGCCTCAATGTCGGCTGCCGTCACTTCCTTATTTAACTCGACCTTAACGCCGAGACGCTCAAATTCGTTTACATAGTAGTCGGTCACCCACTGCATACGCTCCTTGTGGGGCGGTATCTTCGCAAGATTTACAGCGCCGCCAAGCTCGGACGCCTTCTCATAGAGCGTAACGTCGGTGCCGCGCATTGCAAGCGTCTGAGCCGCGATCATGCCTGCGGGGCCGCCGCCTACAACTATCGCCTTGTGGCCTTCAACGTCGGGCTTCTCGAAGCCGTACTTATATTCGCGTCCCATGCGCGGGTTTACTGCGCACTCGAAGGGTACGCCCTTCATCATATCCTGCATAAGGCTGCCGAAGCAGTGCATGCAGGAGATGCACTTGCGTATCTCCTTCTCGCGGCCTTCCTGCATCTTTCTGCCCCAGTCCTCGTCCGCAAGCCAGCTTCTGCCGGATGCAACGAAGTCAACGATGCCGTTTTCGATGTAGGAATTTGCAACCTCGGGCTCACGGATAACGGAAACCGCGATAACGGGAAGCTTAACGCTGTCCTTAACGGCCTTTACAAGGTCGCCTCTCCAACCCTGCGGGAAGGAAATGGGCTCGATGGAGGTAACGCCCGTCTCATACATGCCGCACGTTACGTCGAGCGCGTCTATGCCGAGCTTCTCAAGAGCCTGCGCGATCTTGATGCCTTCCTTTAAGTCTATGTACGGCTCTTTTACGCCGGTCTGATTTAAGAACTCGTCAACGGTAAGACGAACGAGCAGCGGGAAATCGGGGCCGCACTTCTCGCGGATACCGGTGATTATCTCGGTTATGAAGCGCATGCGGTTCTCGAAGCTGCCTCCGTATTCGTCGTCGCGCTTATTGGTGTAGGGGCTTAAGAACTGGTTTATGAGATAACCGTGAGCGGCATGTATCTCAACGCCGTCGCAGCCTGCCTTCTTTACTCTTACCGCACCGTCGATGAACTGCTGAACGAGCTGTTTTACCTCGCTGTTCTCAAGTGCTCTTGTGGGCTGTCTCGAAAGCTTGCACTCTATGGCGGAGGGAGCGGTACAGAAGGGCTCGGAATTGAGCTTTATCATACCCTCGCGGCCGGGATGCTGAAGCTGGATGATTATCTTCGTGCCGTGTCTCTGAACGGCCTGAGCAAGTCTCGAAAGAGGCTCTATATGTCTGTCCTTCGTTACGGAAAGCTGGCAGAGCGCGCCGGGGCCGTGCTCGTCGTTTATGCGGGTAATACCGGTGATGATGATGCCCGCGCCTCCCTTTGCGCGCGCCTCATAGTAGGCTATCATATCCTCCGACGGAGTGCCGTCGAGGTTTGCAAGACCGTGCTCCATTGCCGTCATTACAAGACGGTTCTTCGTTTCCAATTTACCTATTTTGCCTTTCTCAAAAAGCTTTGAATACATTAGCGCACCTCCGAAAATTTAACTACACGGCATAGACTGCCGCTGCTTTTGAAAATTATGTTATATTTATTGTATCATAACGACAAAACTAATACAAGTTTTTTTGACTTAAAGCATGAAAAAGATAAGAGCGTCGCCGCTCTTATCTTTTAATCTTATTCGCCTTTCAGTATATCGAGCGCGGAGCGAAGCTGCGGATCCTCGTTTTCGTCAAGAGCGAAGATGTGCCTTCTTTGCTCGTCTGAAAGCTCCACAACCACATCGGGCTCAATGCCCACTCCCTCGAAATTCGCTCCCGAGGCGGTGTAATACATCTCCGTCACAATTGATATGACGCTTCCGTCGCTTAACGGGAAGGTGGAAATGGCGCAGCCTTTGCCGTAGGTCGTTGTGCCCACAAGCTTTGCCTTGCCGTAATCGCGAAGCGACCCCGCGAAAAGCTCGGATGCGCTGGCCGTCGATTCGTTCACTAAAACCGCCATAGGAAGGTCTATCTCATCCGCGTCGGAGGAGTATATCTTTTCGTTTCCCGCCTTGTCAACGAGCTTTACTATCTGTCCCTCGGGCAGTATCTCGTCAAGCACGCTTACGATGCTCTGAAGTCCCCCGCCCGTGTTGTTCCTTAAATCAAATATTATGCCGGAAAGCCCCGCACCGTTCGTCTGAGCCTGAAGCTCTTCAAGGGCCTCCATAAAGCCGTCATAGGTCACGTCGTTGAAGCTTCTTATGCGGATGTAGCCGATGTTGTCCTCAAGCATGCGGTATGTCACGGCGTCAAGGTCTATCGTTTTTCTCGTTATGGTGAAGGTAAGCTCCTCATCGCCGCGCAG
>JAEEGL010505469.1_pt1 | contig 10712 bp, 6 predicted proteins | sample 9134231 | NCBI WGS metagenome assembly JAEEGL01 (sample SAMN16246548, study PRJNA631951) | gut metagenome | biome: gut microbiome; feature: rumen; material: fiber-attached | host: Bos | place: Iran: Karaj | collected 2018-10 | reverse complement strand
CTTGACGCAGGCCGCCCGATATCCGAGCAAAAGGGGATCATGGCCGGCACGCCGCTTGCCTCGTTCTATGCGAATCTTTACCTTAAGGAGCTCGACGCGCATTTTGCGCACGTCCCCTACGCACGTTATTCCGATGATATCATAGTCTTTGCCCCCACCCGCGCCGAAGCGGAGGCGCACGCCGAATTTATCCGCGCTCTGCTTGAAAAACACGGGCTTGCCGTGAATCCCCAAAAGGAGTGCTTCTCCTCCCCCGCCGAGGGCTTCACGTTCCTGGGCTTCCTCTGCCAAGGCGGCCGGGTCGATATCGCGCCCGCCTCTGTCGACAAGCTCAAGGCCAAGATGCGCCGCAAAACACGCGCGCTCGCCCGCTGGCGCGACCGCAACGGGCTCGAGGGCGAAAAGGCGGCCAAGGCGTTCATCCGCGTTTTCAACCGCAAGCTTTTCGAAAACCCCGTCGACAACGACCTCACTTGGACCTATTGGTTCTTCCCCGTCATCTCCACCTCGGAAAGCCTTCACGCGATCGACCTCTACGCGCAGGACTGCGTGCGCTTTCTTATCAGCGGCAAGCGCACCAAAGCCCGCTTCAACGTGCGCTATGAGGATATGAAAGCGCTGGGCCTTAAAAGCCTCGTCCACGCCTATTACGATCGCTCCGAGGCCGAGCGCTCAAGACGCGGCGCCGCCCGCCGGGAATGACCTCCCGTTATCCCCGTTGACACATATATTTTTAACGCCCTCCCATTTTAATATTGACATCGCCCCGCCGATTTGATATTATAATAGACGGCCCTTAAATAAGACCGTCTCTCCGTAGCTCAGCAGGATAGAGCGTTCGCCTCCTAAGCGAAAGGTCGCGCGTTCGAATCGCGCCGGGGAGGCCAGAAAAAACCCTTGTGAATCAAGGGTTTTTCTCTTTATTCAGCTTGATATGCCGTATTGATATCGGATTCGTTTTCCGTTTTCACACATTTTATTCACAAAGCATCGCGCAAACAATCTTTTATTCAGTCACGCTCACTGTCGTTAACGGGCTGACTGAGCGAAAAGTAACGCTCATACGCCTTCCTGCAGTACCGTCCGATCACGGCTTTTTCGGGATCGAGGGTGAAGTCGTAAGGCCCGTTTACGCGCATAAAGTTGATGAGACCAATCCGGATGGCGCCCTTGGGGCAGTTGAACGAACAGCGCACGCAGCCGATGCAGTTGTTTCCGAAACGGATCTTCCCGTCCGAGAACGTGATGTTCCTTGTCGGGCATATGTTCACGCATTTCATGCAGCGGACGCACTTCTTATTATCGACACGAAACAGCCGGCCGTTTTTCGGATAGAACCAATGCTCTATACGACAGAGCGCAGATACCGCCGTAGCTAGGAATGGCGGGTGGATTTGCGTTCCTTCGCCATCCGCGATGATCCGCGCGGCCGCGGGGATGCGCTCGTTGGCGGTCTTCCACATCTTTGACGCCATCTCGTCCGTATGCCGAAACACCATGTTATAGGGCATGACATAGTGAAACTCCCCCTTGATGACGCAGTTCCTTTTCTTGAGTATGCGGATCATCTCAGATGAGGAATTGTCGTTCAGGCGAAGCGGCTCGCCTGAGGTCTTCATGAACCACACGTTTGCGCCGCCCGGCACATTTTGACAGAAGCTCTTCATGATACGCGGCATATTGAAGCCGTAAACCGGATAACAGATAACAAGGTCACGCTCGGCAGGCATTTCCGAACCGTCGGAAATCTCATGTAAGCCGACCTCGGCGCCGAGCCCCTTGAGCGACGCCTCAAGTGCCTTTGCGCATTTTAAGGTGTTTCCCGTACCGGAAAAACAATAGATACCGATCACTTGTACAACTCGATCCCCCGCTGACTGATAACGCAAGTCTATCATAATCCGACAGGCAATGCAACTTACACATCCAATTCCGTGACTTCCTTGGGATATTCGCGGAGCTCATCGGGCTCGTGCAGGGGATCCCAAACCTGAGCGAAGAACGGATCGACCTTTGCTCTTTTGCCGTAATTCCAGCTTCTGCGCTCGCACTCCGGGCACCAATGCCCGCCCTCGAGCACAAGCCGCGGACTTGCTTCGAATTCGTGACCGAACGCGCAGCGGAAGCGGAGCTTCGTCTTCCAGTCGCCCTTTTGCATATCGCCGGAAATCAGTTCGCCGCCGCGGAACCGCGCAGCTCCTGCCATATCGGAATAGTCCAACTCACTCTCGGGTTTCGATTCGTCGTAACCGTGATCGATATGTACGACCGTATCCCAATCGGCGAAATGATCCATCTCGGATACCTTTTCGGGAAGCGCTTCCCACGCTTTCCTGCTGCCCCAGTAAGCCTCGATATGATCCTCCATGTCAGCATCTATCCAGTGTTTCGGGCCATGCTCACTTTCAAGCAGCTTTTTGAACGTCCTCTTGATGATGCTGCCCATCAGCTTCTGCCCTCCGGGCAGTTTGCAAATGATCTTTCCGAAAGGCTTTGCCGCGCCAAGCTCCTTAAGATACGCGTCGTAGAAATACCGCATGCTGTCGGAGCGGAAATGCAGATAGTCTTCGAGCTTGTCCGAATCCAGATAGTACTGCCCGTGGAAATTTCGCGTGGCGTTTACCTTTGGGTCGATGACGTGATCGATGTTTTTGATCCCGATCTCTCCGTACATGATCCTGTACATGGTGAGCGTATCGACACGGCAGCTCTCGCCGCCGCCGATGTTGTAGATATGCCCCCAGAAAGCGCCGTCAAGCGTGCCTTCGGCTTCGAATGCCGCGAGATTGCGCATAGCTCTTCCGCTGTCGCGGTCCGAAACATACTCGAGTACATTGTCAAGGCAATTGTGGAACTGTATGGCGTCGCGGATCTTTGCCATTGCGGGACCTATGATGCCCGTTTGGCGGAGACTGACCCAATACTTAAGCCCGCTTTCGATCACGTACCGCTCCGCCGCGACCTTGGAGACCGCATAATAGTCGAACATGCTCGGCTTGATCGGATCGCCGACACGCCCCCAATGGATCGGCGGCATACGATCGCCGGTCTCGGCGACGGTGCCGATGTAGACGAATTTGCAGGTATCGTTTTTGCCTGCTGCTTGGATCGCCTCGATAAGATTGCGCGTCGAACCGTAGTTGTTCTGCATCGCCTTCTTCGGGAAGTAGTCCGCCTGCGGGGATACGAACGCCGCGATATGCAGCACGATATCCGATTTTTCGATGCAGGCGCGCACGTCGTCCTTGTTCAGAAGGTCGCCCCAACGGACGGTGAGGCCCTTCGTATCCGAATACGGCCCGAACAGCTTGCGGTTCTTTTCGCTGTCGCGCACGAGGATGATGAGATCATAGAGCTTTCCGAGGTCGGGCAGCATGGCCTTGAAGCTCTCAAAGCCCATGCCTCCGCCCGCGCCGGTCATGAATACGGTCTGCATGTCATTCTCCTTTCATACCGAGCACCTTCATTATTCTGCCCTCCGTTTTTTCGTTTATTGTCAGGATAAATACCCTTCTCTTGCCTTTACGCCGAAGCGCTTTTCAAGAAGGTGCATCTCGTCGTCAGTGATGGTATTGAGTATCGGCAAGTGCGCGATCTTCAACCAGATCTCCGCGGCCTTTTCGGCGGTCTCGATAAGCCCGAATGTCTCGTCAAGGTCGCGTCCCGCGCCGTATATGCCGTGCTGTGCCCAGACTACGAGGCGTGCAGTCTCCATCTTTTGTGCTGTGGCTTCGCCGATCTCGATGGTGCCGCAGAGCATCCACGGGAGGACGTTCACGCCGTCGGGGAAGACGACTATGCACTCGGTGCACATCTGCCACAGGGTGCGGGTGAACTCGCGCTCGTCGAGAGAATGGACGAACGTCATGGCGAGCAGGTTCGCAGGATGGCAGTGCATCACGACGCGGTTTTCGGGATCGGCCTTCTGCCGCGCGATATGGCTCATCATGTGCGCTGGGAATTCGCTCGTGAACCTGCCGCCGTCCGAAAAGCCCCATAGAACCTCGGCCTCGGTACCGCGGTTCGCCAGGCGGACTATGCCGAGATTGTTTGCGGGATCGTACTGCACGTTCTTGAAATACTTGCCCGTGCCCGTGACGAGGAAGTACTTGCCGTCGAGCTCCGGGGCCGTAAATCCCGTGGGGATAACGCGCACGATCGCGGGGATGTTCAGATACTTTTTCACCTCGGCTTCGTCAAGGAGCATGCTGATATTGCCGCCGTTTCGCTCGTCCCAGCCGTGGGCGTACATATTGGTCGTCGTCCTTATCATTTCGATCATGAATGGCGCATCAAGTACGTTTTTCATTTTCTTGCCTCCAGCACTTGTTCTTCGTATTCTTCGATCTCTTTATACCATTCGCCGTCGACGGGTTTCCCGCAAGCTCTGCAGTACTCGTCCCATATCTCGCCGAAGGGCAGGGTCTTTAGTTCCTCCTGCATCACCATCAGCCTTGTGAATTCGCCTGAGTCCTGCATAGCTTTCAGTTCATCGACCGGCTGAAGCAGGGCGAACAGCAGCGCCTTCTGCACGTTTCTGTAACCGGTCACCCAAGCGGAAATGCGGTTGATCGAAGCGTCGAAATAGTCGAGCGCGATATGCACGCGACCAAAACCGCAGCGCACGATCTCTTTCGCTATCTCCTTTGTTTCGTCGTCGAACAATACTACGTGATCGCTGTCCCAGCGGATGGGGCGCGTGACGTGCAGCGCGATCTCCGGGAAGAAAGTGAGCAGCGCGGGGATCTTATCGCTGACCACCTCGGTCGGGTGATAGTGCCCGTTGTCCATAAGGGGTATGCACTTATCGCGGTTCATGGCTGCGTAAGAAAGCGCGAATTCGCCGGAGCCTACGGTGTACGCCTCAACGCCTATTCCGAAGACCTTGCTTTCCACGCAGGGCTTGACCTGGTTGAAGTCGAAAGGCTCGGAAAGAATTGCGTCGATACTGTCGCGGTATCTCTCGCGCGGGCCCATGCGGTCGGCGGGGATGTCTTTGAAGCCGTCGCCTGTCCAGATATTCATAATGCAGGGCTCGCCGAGCTCCTCCGCAAGATAGGAGGAGATGCGTATGCACGCCTTGCCGTGCTCTATCCAGAATTTGCGGGTCGCTTCATTTGAAGAAGACAGCGTCAGCGGATCGCACATGGGATGCGAGAAGAAGGTCGGGTTGAAGTCACAGCCGAGGCCCCTTTCCTTGCAGAAATCGACCCATTTTTTGAAATGCTTCGGTTCAAGCTTGTCGCGGTCGGCCCACTCTCCGTTTTCAAATATCGCGTAGGAAGCGTGCAGATTCAGCTTGGGCTTGCCGGGGATGAGGGAAAGTACTTCGTCGATATCCGCCATCAGCTCCGCGGGCGTGCGGGCGCGGCCGGGGTAGTTGCCTGTCGTCTGTATGCCTCCGGTCAGTGGTTTATTGGGGTCGGTATCGAACCCGCGCACGTCATCGCCCTGCCAGCAGTGCAGGGAGACGGGAACTGTCTTCAATTTCTCTATTGCCTTCTCAACGTCCACGCCGTACGCGGCGTATTTTGCCTTTGCTTCACAATAACTCATATATCTGCCTCCATTTGTATTTTCAGATTCCCAAGCGCCGTCGCCTCGATGGGCAGGGCGACAACTCTCTTTCCGGTCGCTTCCTCGGTCAGACGGTTGAGGAATGCGTTTTTCGCTCCGCCGCCGACGATATAGATGCTGTCATAATGACAGCCGGTGTTGTGCTGCAGCTCCTGTACCGCGTTCATATAGGAGAGAGCAAGCGAGCGGTAAGCGCAGCGGAAGTAATCGCCGGCCGAAAGCGGCCGCATGGCGAGCGCCGCGTCGAACGCGGCCTTCATGCTCTCAGGGGCAAGGAACGCCGCCGCGTTTGCGTCGACAGTCTCCGAGAATTCGCTCGCCTCGGCTTCTGCCGTGATCTGATCCCAAGGCTTATCCGGGCAAAGCTCTCTCCGCAGACGGTTCACGAGCCACATCCCCATAATGTTCTTCTGGTAACGGTTATAGCCCACTCCACCCTCATTTGACCAGTTGGCGAGCTCCGAGCTCACGTTCGTGATGGGTTTATCCGTCTTCACGCCGAGAAGAGACCAAGTCCCGCTCGAGATGTACGGCGCATTCTTAACCATCGGGATCCCCTCGACAGCGGAACCGGTGTCGTGCGTGGCGCAGAGAACGACCTTCATTCCCTCGTATTCGCCGATGACCGTGCCGGGCTTTTGAAGAGTGATGAATAAATGCCTTGGCAGATCCAGCGCCTCGATTATCGCTTCGTCGTATTCGCCCCTTTCGGCGTTCACCATGCCGGTCGTGGTGGCATTGGTGTACTCGTGGGACTTTACGCCGGTGAGCTTATACATCAGATACTCTGGTATCATCAGGAAGCCCGTCACGCCTTCGAGCCTGCCCGCGAGCTTGTCGGCATAGATCTGATAGACCGTGTTGAACGGCTGGAACTGGATGCCGGTGTGCCTGTAAAGCCGCGTGAAGGAGATACGCTCATGCACTTTCGGGATGATCTCCTCCGTGCGTCTGTCGCGATAGGCGAAGCAGGGCATGACCTCCTCATCGCCTTTCATAAGCACGTAGTCCACGCCCCATGTGTCGATAGAGAGGCTGACGATATCGTGAAACTCTGCCTTGGCTTTTTCGATGCCCTCATTAACGCAGCCGACAAGGGCTTCGATATCCCAGACGAGGTGCCCGTCAAGCTCACGAACTCCGTTCGGGAATCGGCAGACCTCTTTTGTCCGGAGCTTGCCGTCCTTCATCCAGCCGACTATGTGGCGCCCGGATGACGCACCTATGTCTATTGCGAGATAATACTTCATAGCCTTACGCCTCTATAATGTAGCTGCCGGCGCTGACCGTTTCCGGCCTTCTTTCGGGGATAACGAGCTCCGCCGTGCAGTTTGCGGGTATTGTGATCGTATAGACCGTTTTGCCGTTTTTGCGTTCCCAGCGGCTTTCGACGAGACCGAAGATACTGTTGTAGCTCGCCTCGGCATGGGTGAAATGCCCGCCGGGCTGCGGAGCAACGGTGAAATGATTATTGCCCGTGACATTTATGCCGCACATGGTCTTGAAAAGCCATTCGACCATCGCGCCCTTTGAATAATGGTTCAAAGAGCCGATGCCGCCCTGAGTGCTGTTTGGACCCTCCCATGCTTCCCAGATGGTGGTCGCGCCGTTCTTCGGCATGGAGAGCCAGCCCGGAAGCTCCTCGTTTTCGAGCAGACGATATGCCGCCTCGATATTATAGGATGAGAGCACGTAGAGTATCAGCGGCGTGGACAGGAAGCCCGTGCCGAGCCTCCAGCCGTAGTTTTCAAGTGCCTTTATCAGCCGCTTTTTTGCAAATTCGGTCTGTTTATCATCAAGAAGGCCGAAATACAGAGGCCGCACGAGCCGTGCCTGCCGGTCGGTGTCGAGCGTGAACTCATCGGTTTTGACAAGCTCGCGGTAAGCCGCCCTGCATCCGTCCGAATAAGTGCGGAACTCCTCCGCGTCCTTCTTGTGTCCGAGCTTCTCCGCGACATCCGCCATCAGCCCGAGCACATGGCAGGTATATGCAGTGCTGACTTCCGGATGCGGCGCGACGAAATCCTGCCACCGGAAGCCCCCGTCCACGTCGGCCGGCTCAGCCCACTCTCCGTAGCTCTGACCCCGGTTTACAAAATACGGCTTCGCTTCATTCGGAAGCTTCACGTGCTTTCCGAAGAACGGCATCGTTTTCCCGCAGCGGGTCTCCATAAAGCGCGCGTACTTCGCCATGCCGTCGTAGAACTCGTTAAGGACGGAATCGTCCCGGTTTATCTCGCTGTATCGATGGGGCATCAGCACACCAACATCCGACCAGCCCACGGAGCCGTTCATGGTCCACATATAGAAATCAGCGCCGCCGTCCGGAGCGATATGCGGAAGGCGTCCGTTCTTTTTCTGCCAATCGAAAACGTCGTGAAGGTATTTCTTTGCAAACGGCGCGAAGTCAAACAGGTATGACGCCGTCGTGAAGAAGAGCTGCGCGTCGCCCGTCCAGCCGTGGCGCTCGCGTGTCGGACAGTCGGTCGGGATATCGAGGTGATTGCCCTTCGCGGACCAGACCGCAGCGTCGACAAAGCGATTCAAAAGCTCATTGGAGCACGAAAACCATCCCGTGCGTTCGAGGTCGGAATAGACCGCGATCGCTTCTGTCTCCTTCGGATCGAGCTCTAAATCCGTCTCGACCTCTGCATAGCGGAAGCCGAATACCGCAAAGCGTGTTTTATATTCGTTTATGCCCTCACCGCAGGTGTAGTCGATCCTCTGAAGAGGCGTTGTAAAGCCCTTCCTCGAGAGCTGTATGTTCTTCTGGGTGAGGTTTCCTTCGTTATCAAGCATCTCGCCGAAGCGCCAGATCATCCGCTGCCCGACGCGCGCGTTCACACGGAAAGCTGCGCAGCCCGCGATATTCTGCCCGAAATCCAGAAGCTTTTTTCCGTTGGGCGAAGTCGTAATCACGGGATGAAAACGCTCGTGCTCGCGGACGGGATCATTGTTGGACGCGGAAGGCGTAACATTGTGGCTTGTTTCCTTCGCCTTTCCCCTGTACGACGGCTCGCGGAACGCCTCGACGATCTCGCCGTCCTTGTTGTCGGCCTCACGAATGGGGCCGTCGTTCGACCAAGCCCATGTGCCGTCCGTGCAGACCGAATCAATAGTGCCGTCGGCGTAGGCTATCTCGAGCTGCATGAGGAGCTTGGTCTCCGTACCGTACTGGTTCCTTCTGCCCCACGCGCCGCAGCTGCCGCGATACCAGCCGTCGGCAAGAAGCGCGGTCAGCTCGTGTTCGCCCTCCGTGAGCATTTCGGTCACGTCATAAGTCTGGTACTGCACGCGCTTCGTGTAGTCCGTATAGCCGGGTGTGAATACGAGATCGCCGATCTTCTTCCCGTCGAGCGAGGCTTCGTAAAGCCCGCAGGCGGTGGCGTACAGTCTCGCTTTCGCGACATGTTTTTCTATTGTCAGAGATTTTTTGAAGCAGTCGACCGGGTAGCGGTTCTTTTTATTTACGGAATGATCGCCCGTGATCCACTTGGCCTTCCAATCGGAAGGTTCCGTTAACCCCATCTCGAAGAACGCGCTTTGCGGTTCGCCCGCTTCGCCATGTTCGTCCCAGAGTGTGACCGTCCAGTTGACACGCTCGCGGGAAAAAAGCTCAAGCGGATACTCAGCTCTCATCGAATCGCTTTCGACCTTGCCGGAATCCCAGCTTTCGGTGACGATCCGATACGCCGTCTGCTTCTTCCCGCCCTCACAGTTCCACATAAGGCGGGGCTTTTTTATGTCGATGCCGAGGGGGTCATAAAGGTATTCGGTCCTTAACCTTATCGCTTTCATTCGTTATCTCCTTCAACCGTATTCGCATCGCGGCGCGCCTTGATCTCCGCCTGCTTTCTCGGCAGGTCCTTTTCGACGTTCAGGAAGAACAGGATCACGACGAGCGCGATTCCGGTAAAGACTTCCAGTCCGACAAACGCGAACGAAATGACCCAGTTGACGCTTGATGGCTGCTGCATTGCCACGGTCAGCACGCCGTCGGCAGCAGGCTTTATGCTGTCGAGCGCGATCTGCGGCGCCCAGCCGTTGGCGGCAAGCGTACTCGCGGCTTCCGATACGGTTTTTGCCGTGAACGGCGCAAGATAGCCCGCCTTAGAAAGCATCCGGTTGAACAGGCCCGTCATGATGCCCACCATCGCGACCGCAATGATGTTGTAGATGGACATAGCCGCGCCGTCGATGCGGAGATCGGTTTTCCACTCGAGGTGATCAAGACAGTCCGCAAACAGCGCCATAAAGACATAAGCGCAGGGCAGGCCGCCTATATTCTTGATGAACTGTCCGATCAGAGCCATGACAAGGTTGGTCTGGAATATCCAGCAGATCAAAGAGCCCACCGCATAGAGGATGAAGCCTATCATCGTGACGTTGCGTTTGCCGAACTTCTTTGCGAGCGGCCATACAGCAAAGATGCCGATGCCCATCGGAATGCCGCCAATGACGGAGACAAGCATCTGCGTTATGCCGTCGTTATAAGTGCCGAGCACGTAGTTGCAGTAGTAAACGAGGCCGAGATTCTTGAGTGTCGTACCGATCGTATAGATGAGGAAATAAGCATACATGAGTATCATGTATTTGTCCGTAAACAGAAGCTTCAGCTGCTGTCCGAAGGGAAGCCCTCTCTTCTCGCCCGCTTCCGCCGCTTCCTCGGTCACGCGCTCCTTGGTGAAGAAGTACTCCATCAGCGTCAGCGGCAGAGCGATTATCGAAAGGATCGACATCAAAAGGATCCATTTGGACTTGTCCACGCCGATCGCAGGCATGACGACCATCGGAAAGACGAGTGCAACAAGGATGCCGCTCATCATGATCGTGGTGATCTGGTTAAATACCGAAAGCCCGCCGCGCGCCTTGCTGTCGCGGGTAGAAAGCGGTACCATGAGGTTGTGGCTCATGTTGAATATGGTGTAGGCGAACGAATAAAACAGGTTGTAGCTGAGCATGACCCAGATCGCCTTTACCGTGTCGGACGCGTTCGGAACCGTGAAGAGCAGAATGCCGGTAACAGGCACGAGGATCGCCGAAAGCAAAAGCCACGGACGAGCCTTGCCCTCCTTGGTCTTCGTGCGGTCTATAATCTGTCCCATGATCACGTTGGTGATCGCGTCGATGACCTT
>JAEEGL010416926.1_pt1 | contig 10712 bp, 9 predicted proteins | sample 9134231 | NCBI WGS metagenome assembly JAEEGL01 (sample SAMN16246548, study PRJNA631951) | gut metagenome | biome: gut microbiome; feature: rumen; material: fiber-attached | host: Bos | place: Iran: Karaj | collected 2018-10 | reverse complement strand
TGTGACAAAGAGGCTGTGGTTGGAGCCTCATTTAAACCGTCCATGCGGTAGGAATACGAACCAACCCACAGCATCTTTAACAGCATACCCGAAAAGTACGGATGAGTAAAGAACGGGTATGACCATATAATACGAGGAATGTGGAATGGGAGATGCGATTTGCTCTCCGCTGCACATTTCCCGAAAGACGATAGTCTGATTGGTTAGCGGCTCCGCCTGAACCTTTAATCGGGGAAGGGCGGAGCCGTTTTTGAATGCCGGGCCAGCTTAAGGCGCTTCTTTAAGCCGGAAATGGCCTTTAGACGCGTTTTAAGCGCATTTGCGGGCATTTCCGGAAAATGGGAGAGTAATCTTATGTTTTTTGCGTGAAGCGGTTTTTGACGCGTTTCCGCGCGCCTGGGAGGGGTCCGGAATTCACGAATCATTCCCGCATCCCGGAATTATCTCACATTATCTCACATTCCCGATGTTTTCTTGACATTCACGCCTGTAAATGCTTTAATACAGGTGGTAAGTTTCGGACGCCGCCCGGGACGCGCTCCCGGCAGAGCGCGGGGCCGGTTTTTGGGGAAAATATGAATTTTGACAGTTTGGTATTGAAGCCGGTCTACGGGTTTCACGGCTACGGCATTCTGCTGTACGTGCTCATTACTTCGGCGGCGCGGGTACTGTTCCCGGACAAGTCCAACCCGGCGGACGTGGAGTATTTCAAGAACCGGCTGCGGAACATCGAAGAGGTGCAGGTCCCGGACTGACTGCGCGGCGGTTCACGAAGGGACAATTAATAACGGAGTAAAAACATGAAACAGAAACTGACAGGCAAAAAAGTCGCCGTAACAGGCGCGTCCAGCGGAATAGGCAGGGCCACCGCCATCCGCATGGCTAAGGAAGGGGCGGACGTGGCGCTGATCGCCAGGAACCGCGAGAGGCTTCACGAGGTGGCGGAGGAAATCAGGGCGCTGGGCAGGAAGGCCGTGGAGATCGAGGCGGACATCACCGACGCGGAGGGCATCAAAGCGGCGGTTCAAAAGGCCATCGACGAACTCGGCGGGCTGGACGTTTTTCACTGCAACGCCGGCATCTATCTACGGTGCCCCGCGAAGGACCTCCGCATGGACCAGATCAGGAAGATCATGGAGGTCGACTACTTCGGGTGCCTCAACTGCGTGTATGCGGTTTTGCCCTATTTTTTGGAGAAAAAGAGCGGCTCGATCGTGACCACGTGCTCCATGGACGGCAAGAAGGGCGTTCCCCCGGACGCGGCTTACGTCGGCGCGAAATTCGCGATGAACGGCTTCTTCCAGGTGCTCAGGCAGGAGCTCAGGGGCAGCGGTGTTCACGTCGGGATCATCTACCCGAGCCGCATGGACACGCCGCAGATCGCCCACGTTGACTGCCCGAAGATAACCCCGAAGGGCGACCCGGATATGGTGGCGAAGGCCGTCGTGAAGTCGGTGGTAAAGAAAAAGAAGGAGATCATGGTGCCTTCGTTCTCGTGCCACCTGCTGACCTGGGCGGACGCGATCAGTCCATCTCTCAGCGACTGGCTGGTGCGCGTGAACCGGCTTGACGGCACGGAGAACGAAATAGAGCCGATCAACGAGGCGAAATGACCGGAAACTCCGGATCTTGGAGTGACGACAGGAGGAAAAAGAATGCTTAACCTGAGCAGAACAGTTGAAAACGGAAAAGCCGTCATCGCGGCGGAGGGAAGGATCGACACGGTCACGGCGCCGGAACTCGAGAACGAGATCTGCGGGGTCATTCCCGGCATCACCGAGCTGGTGATAGATTTCGCGGGCGTCAATTACATCTCGTCCGCGGGACTTCGCGTGCTTCTGAGAGCGCAGAAGAAAATGGCGGAACAGGGCTCGATGAAGCTTACGAACGTCAGCGCCGACGTCATGCAGGTGTTCGACGTAACCGGTTTTTCGGATTTTCTGACAGTCGAGTGAGCCGCGTGAAGCGCGGATAAAGAGCCGCGGGAGGCCGTTCTATGAAAAAGATAAAACGACACATAGCCGTAAAGAGCATAACTGGAATGGTGCTGCTGCTGGTCGTGTTCTCGGCGGTGGTCGGCATCATCGGCTACAGGAGCTTCACGAACGCGCTTTTGGAGCAGTACTCCGACGGCGCCTTCATTACCGCCAGAGCGGCGGAAAAGATCGTGAACGGCAGCCGCATCGAGGAGTACGTGGAGACCGAGGGTACCACAGAGGAGTACAAGGAGACCTGGCGCGAGCTTGACGCCCTGTGCAATTCGTCGGGATCCATGTTCATCTACGTGATCCAGGCGGACCGGGTGGACTATTCGAAGATCACGTTCATTTTCTCGACTATAAACCGCGACAGCGAGTACACGCTGTTTGAGTTCGGCTACGTCCGCGACACCTCCAACGACGAGTACCGCGAAAAGTACGCGAAGCTGTACAACGGCGAGTCCGAAGAGGAGGTCGTGGTCAGGGACAAGGGCTCCAGCGACACCGGCAACCACATTACCGCCATGATCGGGCTGAAGGACCGGGACGGGAACGTTCACGGCATTCTCTGCGTTCAGAGGCAGATGGACGAGCTCGCGAAGGTCAGGAGAACCTATCTCACGAAAATCTTCGTCACGTTCATTGCGCTGGCGCTGCTGGTGACCGTGGGGCAGAGCCTCTACCTTCACTACGTGCTGCTGAAGCCGCTGAATCAAATCTCGCAGGAGGCGGACCGCTTCTCGAAGGAAAACGTGCCGGCGGAGAAAAAACTGGCGGAGACCATTAAAACCAGGGACGAGATCGGCCGGCTGGCGGGCTCCATCGACGCGATGGAGGAGCAGATTAAAGACTACGTCGACAACATAACCAGAATCACGGCGGAGAGGGAACGCATCAGCACCGAGCTGTCGCTGGCCACAAGAATCCAGGCGGACATGCTGCCGAACATCTACCCGCCGTTCCCGGACAGGCGTGAATTCGACATCTACGCCACGATGGATCCGGCGAAGGAAGTGGGCGGCGACTTCTACGATTTCTTCCTGGTGGACGACGACCACCTGTGCATGGTGATGGCCGACGTGTCCGGGAAGGGCGTTCCCGCGGCGCTGTTCATGATGGCGTCGAAGATTATTCTCGCCAACAACGCGATGACCGGCAACGGCCCCGCGAAGGTGCTGACGGACGCGAACAACCTGATCTGTTCCGGCAACAAGGAGGACATGTTCGTCACGGTCTGGCTCGGGATCCTCGAGATCTCTACCGGCAGGCTCACCGCCGCCAACGCGGGCCACGAATACCCGGTGCTGAAACGGCCCGGGGGCAGGTACGAGCTCGTGAAGGACAAGCACGGCTTTGTGGTGGGCGGCATGTCAGGCTCGAAGTACACGGAGTACGAACTGTTCCTGGAGCCGGGCTCGAAGCTGTTCCTGTACACTGACGGCGTGCCCGAGGCGGCCGACGCGGAGGGGAAGATGTTCGGCACCGAAAGGATGCTGGCGGCCCTCGATTCGGGTGACAGCGACAGCCCGGTGGAGGTGCTGAAGACGGTGCGAGGCGCCGTGGACGGGTTTGTGAAGGGCGCCGAGCAGTTTGACGATATCACGATGCTGTGCTGCGAATATAAGGGAGGTTAACGCTGATTTTCGGCTCTTTACGCCTGCGGCGAGAACTAGCTTTAACGCAGTAGCGTTCCGTTAGAGTGGTTCGCAATTTGAAAGCAGAGTTGTCCGGACAAGGTGCCTTCGGCAATTGCTCGCTGCAGGCTTCGCGCGAGCGGCCCTCTCGCAGTATATTCATACAGCTTCGGAGCCGCCCACGCGAAAATAGCTCGAAACTTAGCGTTTACCAGGCAATGTGATATAAGAAATAAGAAATTCAACCGGCATTTCATATTTCACTTTTTATTCTATTTTTAGGGGTTTTTATGGATTACGAGATTGAAAACGGCGAGTGCGTTATCGCCCTCAGGGGCAGGATCGACGCCGACAACGCCGCCAAAACCGAAGAAGAAATTCAGGCAATTCTTACGGGCTGCGCCGATTCCGGCCGTGCCGCCGGGAAGGTGATTCTCGACGTTGCCGAAGTGGATTATATTTCAAGCGCGGGCCTCAGGGCGATGCTCCGTCTGAAAAAGCGGTTCCCGGTCACGGACGTCGTCAACGCGAGTCCGGAGGTGTACGAGATTCTCGATATGACCGGCTTCACGGACCTGTTCCGGGTCGAAAAGGCTTACCGGCGGATCTCTGTCGACGGCTGCGAGGTCATCGGCGAGGGCTACAACGGGAAGGTCTACCGGTACGGCGGCGACATCGTCGTGAAGACGTACAAAAACGCGGACGCGCTGGCGGAGATCAAGCACGAACGTGAGGTTGCGCGGCTGGCGCTCATTCTCGGCGTGCCGACGGCCATTTCGTACGACGTGGTGCGCGTGGGCGACAGCTACGGGTCGGTTTTCGAGCTTCTGAACGCGAGGTCGTTCTCGAAGATTCTGGCGGAAGAGCCCGAAAAAATGGACTTCTGCGTCAAAGAATACGTGGACGTTCTCAAAAAGATCCACGCCATCAGGGTGCCGGAGGGCAAGCTGCCCCACATTAAAGAGAAGGAACTGGCGTCCATCAGGAAGATCGTGAATACGATTCCGGACGGACTGGGCGAAAAGCTCTTGAAAATGGTGGAGGAGATTCCCGACACGGACCGTATGGTGCACGGCGACTGCCACACGAAGAACATTCTGATGGCGGGAGACGAGGCCCTTCTGATCGACATGGACACGCTGTCGGTTGGGCATCCGGTTTTCGAGCTGGTGCACATGTACAACGCCTACGTGGGCTACTCCGAGTACGACCCGGAGATCGTTCGCGAATTTCAGGGGTACGGCGCGGAGGTGGCGCGTGAATTCTGGCGCCGGAGCCTTGCCGCCTACCTGGGAACGGACGACGAAAACGTCATAAATTCGGTGGAGGAGAAGGTGCGCTGCGTTTCGTACGCGAAGCTGCTCTCATGGTCGGAGCGCCACTCGGATCCCGGCAACACAAAGGACGTGAAAACACGTGCGCTGTGGAGGGCGAGGCTCATTGAACTGCTGGGGCATGTCGACTCGTTGCTCTTCGACGTGGAATGCGGCGAGGCGGCGGACCCTTCGGTGCTGAAGGTCGAGGCGGCCGTGGAAAATCTGGAAAAGGTGCTGGACTTCATCAACGCGAAGCTTGACGCCGCGGGCTGCTCCGAAAGGGCGAAAATGCAGATCGATCTGGCGGCGGAGGAGATATTCGTGAACATCGCCAGCTACGCCTATGCGCCCGGGAAGGGTGACGCAACCGTGCGTTTCGGGCTGGCGGAGAATAACAGCGAGGCCACGCTTTCGTTCACGGACGGCGGCAGGCCCTTCAACCCCCTCGCGGCTGCGGAACCCGACGTAACGCTTCCTGTAGAGGAACGGGAGGTCGGCGGCCTTGGGATATTCCTGACCGGAAAGCTCATGGACGACGTTTTTTACGAGTACAGGGGCGGGAAGAACATCCTGACCATGAAGAAAAAACTGTAAAACAGGCAGGCGCGGAAATAAGCGGACATAAAAAGAGGCTGCAGGAATTCCCGGCTATTAAAAGCGGGGGTCCGGACAGCCTCTTGTTTTATTTAAGCGCGGGATTTGCGGAGCGGCAGGGCACACGACAATTCCTCATTCCCTGATTTCGATCTCTCCGATTCTGTAGTATCCGCCGTCAGTCTTCTCGCTCTCCTTAATTGCAAGCTCGATCGGCCGTGCGCCTTCGAAAAGGCCGAGTTCCAGAACGTACGTTCCCGGTGCAACGTGCGGGCGAATCGCGGCGCTCTCCACGCTGATCTCACCCGGCTTCCAGCGCCTGCAGTCAACGTCGGGAAGAGGCAGCTCCTCGCAATAACCTGAACCTCCGGTGAGGCGGAGCTTCAGGTGGTACTTCCTATAAGGCGCGGCGAAACCGCGGTTGGCTATGTACAGGCGGATGCGGTTGTTCACGCCGGACATCAGGGGCGGGAGGTCGGCTCCTTCGAGGAAAAGCCAGTAGCCCAGGCGGTTGGCACCGTACTCGGTGAACCAGGGTTCGCGCTTCAGCCAGGGGCGGGGGTAGCCGTGAAAACCTGCGAACGTGGCGTGGGCCTGCTGCATCGCCTCGAGGAACGGGTAGCCGTTCTTGAATATTTCGGGTGCGACGCTCTGATAGTGTTCGAACTCCAGAACAACCGGCGCGTTAGGGTAGAAGTAACCGAAAAGCCAGGGAGTCCGGAGCGAGCTGTAGCAGCAGTTTTCGGCGTAGTACCGAACGCACACCGAGTCGTCGTCGAGACCCAGACCGAGCGCCGCCGCATAGTCGATAAGCTCCAGGTTTTCTTCACGCCCGCGGCTCCAGCGGTGGTTTATGTGGTCGTCGTTCAGGATCACGAACTTGTCCGGGAAGTTCTTAACGTGAAGGTCGATGTGCTTTTTGATGACTTCGGAAGGGTAGACGATGTCGCTGCCGTTGCCGGTGTGGCCTTCGCCCCAGGTGCCGAACGTGCCGACGTCGACGAGTTCGATCCGCGGGTCGCCGTTAAATTTCCGCCCCGCCTCTTCCATAAAACGCGCCAGTTTTTCCAGGAAAACCGGGTCGCCGTAGTCCGGTTCCAGCCTGCCGCCCGGAAGCGCGTAGCACTTTGCGCCCGCCTTGAAAACGTACTCAGGCGTCGCGAACGGAATCTCGCCCGACCCTTCATAAGTCACCAGCCGGAGCCCGAAGCGGTAGTCGTAGCGGCTCCACTCCTCCATAATTGAATCGATGTAGGACCAGTCGTAAACGCCTTCCTCTTTCTCGATGTCGCCCCAGTCGAACCGCAGATAGAGGTGGTTGAGGCCGGGGAAGTCTTCGAGATGGTCGGCGGGGTCGTGGTCGCGGCGGTAGTTGGGCCGCGGGTAGCCGTTGTCGATGTAGTGCCAGTACCAGCCCTTGTGCGGGTTGCGCAGGATTCGGCGGTCGTCGGCGATCGCGCGCAGATCGCGGTAGAAGGGCGTTCTTCCGGGAACGTTCAGGTTTCCGAACTCCACCGCGTGGCAGGTTTCGGGGTTGGGAAGGGTTTCGCAATTCGGGTAGTCAAACATTTTGATTTCCTCCTATTTTCAGGCGTTTTCAGCCATTGCAAGTTACTTGAATTCACGCTTCGGTCTCGCTTTTTCCCGGAGCGTCGGCCTTCCTGAAATCGAGCAGGAAGCCGTTCTTCTTTTTCGCTTTGTTGACAAACTTCGCGTACACACCGTTCTTAGTTATTTCGCCGCGGCAGGAGCTCCAGCACTTGTCCGCCAGGTCCTTCGCCTTCATCGTCTTATAGAAGTCGCCGGGAATGTCGAAGCTGACCTCGCCGCCGCCGATGTTTCCCGCCGAGATGCCCTGACAGCGGCAGTCCTGGTGAACGTAAACGCTGCCGTCGTCGCGGAACCTGAGGGTAATCGTGTCGTTCCCTTGCTGGAAGTAGTCGCCGACCGAAGCCAGTTCGACGTCGAGGTGCAGGAAGCAGAGGCGGTACTCGCGCGCCAGCTTTTCGGCCGTGGAATCGTAAACGCCCCGCAGCACGACCCGGTTGGCGCGGAACAGATTGACGGTCTTTTCGGTCATGTGTATTTTGCAGGAGGGGTTGTAGATCCAAATCGAGTCGATGGTGGGGAGCAGGTCGAAAAAGTCCGGTTCAACTTCCTCCACTTCGCGGTCGAGGCCAAGAGCGACGCCGCGCGGGTCCGTTCTTGCGGACCGGTCCATCCAGTGATGCATGTCTTCTTTTCTGAGAATCTTTCCTCCGTAGGCGTCGAAGCCCCTCTTTCTGTAACCAGCGCTGATGATCATTTCCGAAAACTCCTTCTATGTCCGAGTGATGGCTATATTATACCATTTTTGCGGCTCGAATCAATAATCTGGAATGCGCTTCGCGATCCGCCGGCCGGCATTTCATTCCCGGTTGCATTGAATTCACTGCGCGGAAATTGTATAATGCGGTTGTCCAGTTAACCGGAAGGGGTGACTTCATGAACAAAAACACACTTAAAAAGGCGGTCCGCTGCGTATTCGCGGCGCTGGCGGCAATTATACTGATTTCGCTGGTGGCGTGCGTTCCCGCGCAGCCGGTGGAGTACGAACTGCCGGAAGGGTACGTTCCCGAGGTGAAGGGACGGCTGAAAGTGGGGGCGCGGCTCAACGTGTACCCCAACGAGAGCTCGCGGAAGAGCGTGAACAACTGGCTAAACGCGTTCCGGAACAAGTACCCGGAGGTGACCATCGAGGCGAACTTCTCGCTTCCCGACGACTACTCGGCGCTGATCTCGTCGAAAACCATCGGCGACGTCTACTGGCTCAGCGACGCGGACTGCTACAACTTCGCGATCACCCAGCAGGCGCTGATGCCGCTGGACTACTATATTGAGGCCTTCGACATCGACCTCTCCAATATGTACTCCGGCATTCTGAACCTGTGCGTGGCCAACGGCAGGTACTACTTCGCGGGCGCGACCTGCGGAAATATGACGTTCACCTACAACGCCGACGCGATGATCGAGGCGGGCCTTCTCGAACCCGGTGAGCGCGTCGCCAACGACTGGACCTGGGAAGACTTCAAGCGCTACGCGGAGCAGCTCAAGACCTACGACGTGGACGGCAAGACCCTCACCCAGGTGGGAATGGGCTTCCCGCTCTACTGGACCAACTGCTTCAGTTCGTTCATTTACGCCTACGGCGGCACCTGGTCGGACACCGTGAACAAAAAGGTCATGCTCTCCAACGAGAACGTCAGAAAAGGCGTGAACGAGGCAATCTCCGCAATCGACAACCGCTGGATCTACCCCGAGGGCGTGAAGATGAGCACCGAAATGAAGGCCTCCTACGGCGACGTCCGCATGAACAACGGCTGCGTCTTCGTGTCCACAAACGCCTACACGGTTCTCACTTCCTCGGTGGCGGAGCTCTACAACCAGAAGGGCATTGCCTGGGACGTCGCACCCTGGCCGCTCTTCCCCGAGAAGGCTTCCCCCTGCGGCACCCTGGGATTCGGCGTGTTCAACTACACAAGGAACAGAGACGCGGCGGCTGCGCTGGTGCTCTCGCTCTGGACCGAGGACGGCCAGATCGCGCTTCACGGTCAGGAGGGCGGCGACGTTCCGGTGCTCAAGAAGTTGGGCGACCGGGACTTCTGGCACCTCACCCGCGAAGGCTACCGGGACATCAACTTTGACGCGTTCACCGCGAACTACGACCGCTACGTGCCGGGTCAGGTGAACGCCTGCGTGCCTCCCGAAGTGGCTTCGATCATTGAGAAGGGCATTGCGGAAATGTTCGACGACTACTGCACCGGCAAGGCGTCATGGGTCGACAAGCTGGCGGAAATCGAGAGCCAGTGCAATGACACGTGGGACGCTATTTCTAAAGAGAATTGATGATGAAAACGGGGAATGATATCCCTCACCGCCTGTTACACAAGCTTTTAACTTTGACTATTTTTAGGAGAAAATCATGAAAAAGACAATTGCATTTGCGCTCGCGGTTGCCGTCGCGATGACGCTCTTCGGTATTCTTTCGTTCGCGGAGGGAACCGGCAAGCCGGTGGTCACCGTTTCAGAGGACGGACTGCACAAGACCGTGGACTTCACGGCTATGGAGGTTACGGACACGGTACTGGGCGCGATTGAGGCTGCCGACATCGGGGCCGTCGACATGGACGTGAACTACCAGATCGCGTTTTACGACGGCGCGAACGTGTTCTACACCGTCAACGGCTACGACCCGGCGTGGGTAATCTACGAAGTGGACGCGCCGGTGGGGCAGGTTCTGGACACCCTCAAACTGAAAATCGTCGGCAGAATCGCGGACTACAGCCCGGTTGCGAACGCCTTCGCGGTATTCGCGCGCGACGACGGTTTTGACGGCGAGGCCAACGCCTGCGAGCTCAACATGATTGCGGCGGATTCACGCCAGCCCGAGGACTGGGAAGATTACGCGTACTACGTCATGCAGGCGAACCACGGCACGATGCCCCCGGAAGGCAACACCTATGACGTTCACGAATTCGACCTGTCCGAGGTAGCGAAGGGCGCGAAGGTCATGTACGTGGCCATCTACCAGTACACCACCAACTGCCCCGAGTGGATCTGCTACAGGTCGCTCTCCATTGACGCCACCGCCGTGGACAAGGAAGAGCCCGCAACCGAAGCTCCTTCCGAGCCGACCGAAGCGCCTGCAGAGACCGAGCCTCCTGCCGAAGAGTCCACAAAGGCGCCTGAGGAAACCGAGGTTCCCAAGGAGACCGAGATTCCGACCGGCGACCCGGAGCCCGACAAGAAAGGCTGCGGCGGCGTGGTAGCGGTTCCTTCCGCTTTTGCGGTTCTGGCGCTGGCTGCCTGCGCGGCATTCGTCAGGAAAAAGAGATAAAGAGGGAAGCGGCCCCGCGGAAAAGCTTTACGGAGGACACGGAAAATGAGAAAAACAGCTGCCGGAACAAGAACGATAATGAAGCTTATACCCCTTATGCTGGTTTTGTTTGTTCTTTGCGGGTCCGCCGGCTGCAAAAATGACCCGGACGGTCCTTCATGGACTCCTTCCGTGCCGCAGCAGACATTCGACTATGACGAGGAAACCATGTCCGGAACAATAATCAACACCGAATTCGAGCCGGGCGTCATCAAGACCCTTGAGGAGCTCGGAATGAGCCGCGACGAGTTCACGCGCGGAGGCGGGAAGGGCG
>JAEEGL017427370.1_pt1 | contig 10713 bp, 11 predicted proteins | sample 9134231 | NCBI WGS metagenome assembly JAEEGL01 (sample SAMN16246548, study PRJNA631951) | gut metagenome | biome: gut microbiome; feature: rumen; material: fiber-attached | host: Bos | place: Iran: Karaj | collected 2018-10 | reverse complement strand
TAGTACGAGAGGACCGGGGTGGACGGACCACTGGTGTATCAGCTGTCGACCAACGGCATAGCTGAGTAGCCAAGTCTGGACGGGATAAACGCTGAAGGCATCTAAGCGTGAAGCCCCCCTCAAGATGAGATATCCCCTCCAATAAGGAGATAAGATCCCTTAAAGACGATAAGGTAGATAGGTTCAAGGTGTAAGTGTGGTAACACATTCAGCTGATGAATACTAATAGATCGAAGGTTTATTCTAAAAGATGTAAGCGAAAAGTTCTCGCAAGACTGTATGAAGTTTTGAAGTTGCTAGAAAGGACATCTATTATAGATGTCCTTTTTTATTACTTGCTTAATATCCATAAAATAAAGAAAAGCCCCTTCAAAATTGAAGGGGCAAATTTGTTTAATAATTCTCTTCGTGTACTTCGAAGTAGCTCTGCGGATGCTTGCAAACAGGACAAACCTCAGGAGCTTCTGTTCCAACTACAACGTGTCCACAATTACGGCATTCCCACATAACTACACCGCTCTTCTTGAACACTTCCATTGCCTCAACATTGTGAAGAAGCTTGCGATAACGCTCTTCATGAAGCTTTTCAATTGCAGCAACGCCCCTAAACTGCGCTGCTAACTCTGGGAAGCCTTCTTCATCAGCTTCTTTTGCCATACGGTCGTACATATCTGTCCACTCTGCATTTTCGCCTTCAGCTGCGTGAATAAGATTTGTAGGAGTGTCACCAACTTCACCTAAAGCCTTAAACCAAAGTTTTGCGTGTTCTTTTTCATTATCAGCGGTCTTTAAGAATAATGCTGCTATCTGCTCATATCCAGCCTTTTTAGCTACAGAGGCAAAATATGTATATTTATTTCTAGCCATTGATTCTCCAGCAAAAGCTTCCCAAAGATTTTTTTCTGTTTTTGTGCCAGCATACTTGTTTTCTGCCATAGTAAAACCTCCTTTTAAAGTGTTTGTTAATTTCCTTTAATATAACATAGAGGTCAAGAGTAAGTCATTGCTAACTTTGGTTGCACCTCATTATATTTTGTGCAATATTTGGATAAAAATATGTTTTATATCGTATCCATGCTGTTATTGCACTAATAACCCAAACAACACCAGAAGATAACCAAATACCCTTTTCGCCAAAGCCCATATACGAAGTCAAGATTACAGGAACTGTAAATCTTCCAATTACTTCTACGATACCGTTAAACAGAGAGAAGAAGGCATCGCCAATACCTGTTAAAACTCCACGAACAACATAAATCATTCCTAAAGTAATATAAAATAGGCTGGTTATTTTAAGTCCTAAAGCACCTAAGACGATAACATCTTCATCAGTAACAAATAGGCTAGTTATTGCTCTTCCAAAGAGCTGCATTGAAATGATAAGGATACCTGAGAGGATCAACATAATAATCAATCCAGCTTTATATCCTGAATAAACACGGTCATTTCGTTTTGCACCGAAATTTTGGCCACTGTAGGTAGATAAAGACGCGCTAAGTGTACCATATGGCTGGTGTATAAGCTGCTCAATACGATTAGTAGCAGTAAACGCTGCCACAACGATTGTTCCGAAGGAATTTACTACACGTTGTAGAGCCATCGATGAAATCGCAATCAGTCCAAATTGAATTGACATTGGAACGCCAAGACGAATTATTTTGTATTGCATATTGTAGGAGATGACAAAATCATCTTTATTAAATTTAAAATATGGGTTACTTTTGTAAGCATATATACCACAAAGAATGACAGATATAAATTGGGACACTATGGTGGCAAGTGCAGCACCATTTATGCCAAGTGAAAATATGCAAACAAAAATAATATCAAGAATTATATTAACAATAGTCGAGAATATAAGGAAATATAAAGGGGTTTTTGAATCTCCCAAAGCACGAAGCATTGATGAAATATAGTTATAAAGCGACACAAAAAGCAATCCTACACACATAAATCGTGTATACATGATTGCATCATCCATTATTAATGCAGGCGTGCTTAATATTTTAAGGATAGTTGGGGCTAATAATAGACCTAACGCACCAAAGAAAATAGGTACGATTAGCATTATGAAACCGGTATTAATAATGCAGTTTTTTACGTTTTTATCATCGTGTGCACCATAAAACTGTGAAACGACAATGCCGCCACCACCGCCAATCCCATTACAAAGTGCAAAAAATAAAAAGGTTATTGAACCAGTAGCACCTACGGCAGCAAAAGCATTTGAGCCAACAAATCGACCAACAATAATTGAATCTGCCAGGTTATATATTTGCTGAAAAATGTTTCCCAACAGCATCGGTAAGGAAAAAAGTAGAAGGTGTTTAGTTGGGCTTCCATAGGTCATATCAGTTATGTTGGTGTTCATGTTTTTGATGCTCCTTAAATGTTGTTCAGTATTTAAAATTATAGCTAGTATTTTATAAAATCCTAGTTAGAAATCGTCATAACTATAATCATTTTTTGACATAAGATTATTTTGCAAAATTAGATTTGAAAAAAGACATAGCTTCGATTATCTCAAAGCTATGCCTTATTTACTAACAAAATAGGGTCAAGTATAATATGTTAAGGGTAGATTATTTCTCATTTCTGCGGAAAATGGTGCGGAAAATAAGTCGCACGAATGGTCCACAATAAAATAGCTGGTATAAAAGGGCCATAGGGAAATTTAAAGCCCAAGTCTGTACCCAGACACCAAATGTCTTAGTGTCTTTGAAAAGAATAGTAGCTACAAGGCTCATAATTGGACACATGATACAACAGATACAGATAGAAATAGCGTATGTAATAAACTGTGGTCTATCAGTTGGTTTCATCACCTTAAAGGCAAGCATAGGTGCAAGCTTACCCACCACGAAAAACTCAAGAATAAAGGCTACAGGAACCATAATTGGAAGCTCGTGAAGAGCCATGAGAAATGTGGCATTTGTGACGCCTCCTGTGTTTAACGCGATGTTATAGACTACCATGCCATATACCATACAGGTGGCCATAATGATTGTAAAAACTACATCTTCGAATTTGTTTTTTGGCATAAAAAAATCCTCCTAAAAAATAACTGTTAGCATACATAAAATTTAAATATGTGTGTTGTTCGTTATCTTCCAGAGGAAGTGCGTTTCCAATAAAACCAAATATTAAATTTTCAACATCCGGTATATTAACATGAAAATCGTAAATTTTCAAGAGAATTTCCAGGGTCAATGACTCTTATGATTAGGAGGTAACATGAGCGAGAATTTTGATATTAATAGTAATAATGACATAAAAAAAGCCCTAGATGCTATAGAAAATAATGGCAATAAAGGCGAGCTCAATATGGCTGTTTCCGCCATTTGTCAAAATGAGAGCGGGGAAAAGTATGCCTTTGTTACCTTTTCAGATGGAGTGAGAGAAGCAGAGGGCAGTATTCCTAAATGCAATATAATAAGAAATCAAGGTTTTGCGGAAATTGAGGTTCAGCAACTGGAAAAATATATGCAGGAGAATTTAGCTCAACTGAAAAAGATGGCAGCGGGAGTGGACATTTTTTCTGCTTTCAAAAAATAGACTTGTGAGGTATATATGAGACTAATTAAAAAATTTATTCCTTATTATAAACCGTATATTGGCGTATTCCTTTTGGATTTGTTGTGTGCTTCGATATTATCGGTCATTGATCTTACATTTCCACAATTCCTAAGAATACTTAGAGGAACTTTATTTTTGGAAGCACCAGAGGTTATTTTGAGCAAATTGGGTATTATAGCAGCACTGTTGTTAGCTATGTATATTGTCAGATGGTCCTGCAAATATTATGTAACCTTTCAGGGACATATGATGGGGGCTCAAATAGAGTCTACTATGAGGCATGAGCTTTTTGAAAGGTACGAGGCTTTTTCCTTTTCCTATTATGATACTCATAATACTGGAGAAATGATGAGTAAACTGGTGTCAGATCTTTTTGATATTTCAGAGCTTGCACATCATGGCCCAGAGAACATATTTATTTCAGTGGTTAAGATAATCGGTTCCTTTATTCTTCTTATGAGAATAAACGTGCCTATGACTATGTGTTTAGCTGTAGTTGTTTTGTGTATGGGGATTTTTGCTGTAAAGCAAAATAAAAAAATGAGGTCGACTTTCGCCGACAATCGCAAGAAAATAGCTGGAATTAATTCCTCCCTTCAGGATACCCTCGGAGGTATAAGGGTGGTTAAATCCTTTACCGGAGAAGATATAGAGCAGGCAAAATTCGATGAAAGCAATATTGCTTTTCTTGTTTCAAAAAAGGCGAATTACAGACAAATGGCAAAATTCCATTCAGGAAACAGCTTGTTTGAGGGACTTATGTTTGTTACTGTGCTGGTGGCTGGAGGATATTTCATTGCAAAGGGACAATTAACGGGCGAGGACCTGGCTATTTACGCATTGTACATTAATATTTTTATAAATCCGGTAAATGTTCTTGTGGAATTTACGGAGCAACTTCAAAAAGGACTTGCTGGTTTCGAGCGTTTCACTGAGGTTATGGATACAATGCCAGACATAGTTGACGATAAAAATGCAGTCGAGCTGGCTGATGTAAAGGGCATTATTGATTATAAAAACGTATCATTCTCATACGAGGAAGAGGAGACTGTACTTGAAAATATAAATCTTCATGTGGATGCTGGAAAATCTGTAGCTATTGTAGGACCATCAGGTGGTGGTAAGACCACATTATGTGCGCTACTTCCAAGGTTTTATGACGTCACAGGCGGACAGGTATGTATAGATGGCGTGGATATCAGGACTGTCACTCAGAAGTCCCTTCGTTCATTTATAGGAATTGTTCAACAGGATGTGTATCTGTTCAATGGTACTGTCCGTGAGAACATAGCTTATGGAAAGCTGGATGCCACAATGGATGAATTAATAGAAGCCGCTAAGAATGCTGATCTTTTAGATTTTATAAATAGCCTCCCAAATGGGTTTGAGACAGAGGTTGGTGAGCGTGGAGCTAGGTTATCTGGCGGTCAAAAGCAAAGAATTGCCATTGCAAGAGTCTTCCTTAAGAACCCTCCGATTTTAATTTTGGATGAGGCTACCAGTGCACTTGATAACGAAAGCGAGCGTTATATTCAGGAAAGCCTTGATAAGCTTGCAGTAGGAAGAACTACTATCACCATTGCTCATCGTCTATCTACCATTCTAGGGGCAGATGAGATTATTGTTTTGGATGGGGATGGAATTAAAGAGCGTGGCACTCATAAGCAGCTAATAAAAGAAGGTGGCTTATACGAGAAGTACTATAAAATGCAGTTAGGAGCAATATAAGGTAGGCATTTTTTCATAGGGGGATGAAGATGAGCGATATTATATTAATTCACGGCTCTTGTGCAGACCAGACAGCTGATGCGGTGGTTAATGCTGCAAACAGTGGCCTGTGGGCAGGCGGTGGAATTTGTGGTGTCATTTTTAGCAAAGCTGGAATGCAGGAGTTGACGGATGCTTGTAGCAAAATTAAAACGCCATTAAATAACGGCGACGCTGTGATTACACCGGCATTTAAGTTGACTAATGCTAAGGCAATTATACATGCTGTTGGCCCTAATTTTGCAGTTACACCAGGTGCTTTTGATGATTTGTTTGACGCTTATTATAATTCCCTGGTTGTTCTCAAGGAAAATGGATATCACAGTATTTCGTTTCCACTCATCAGCTCAGGAATATTTGGAGGAATGCTGGAAAATCCAGTGGCTGAATCTACAAAGCAGTGTTGCCAGGCTTATAAAAAATTCGTGGCTGAACACCCAGACTATGATATTACAGTTATGCTTTGTGCCTTTGGTTCTGGTGAAATGATGCGGGCAGAAGAAGAATTCAAAAAACATTTTTAGTGCACAAAAAGAAGAGGTATGCTATGCCAAAATGCAATGTATGCTATCGATGTTGTGACATAATGGAAGGTGGATATGGATTTTGCGAGGTCAGGACCTGTAAAGATGGAAAGGTTATTCCAGACAATTATGGAAAACTTACTGCTATAGCCCTGGATCCTATAGAGAAAAAGCCTTTAGCACATTTTTTTCCAGGCAGCAATATTGTTTCTGTAGGGAGCTATGGTTGCAATTTGAGATGTCCATTTTGCCAGAATTATCATATTTCCTGGTCGAAGGATGTGGAATTAAGCAAGAGAGAAGCCTTTTATGTTTCACCAAAGGAGCTTGTAAAAATTGCCGAGGACCAGCTTCAAAATGGAAATATCGGGGTGGCTTTTACCTATAATGAGCCACTGATTTCTTACGAGTATGTTTTGGATACGTCAAAGCTGTTAAAACAAAATGGATTAAAATCTGTACTTGTTACTAATGGAATGGCAGATGTTTCAACAGTAGGAGAGCTGTTTCAATATGTAGATGCCATGAATATTGATTTGAAGGGATTTACAGACCATTATTATCAGGATTTACTAAAAGGTAATCGAAAGATGGTGATGGATTTTATTCAAGAGGCAGTGAAGCACTGTCATGTGGAGCTTACTACATTGATAATTCCAGGAGAGAACGATTCCGATGAAGAGATGGTTGAGATGACAAGTTGGATCAGGTCTCTAGGTCCCGATATTCCACTTCACGTATCAAGGTTTTTCCCGAAGTTTCATATGAGGGATGCTGATGCAACACCAGTGGAAAAGATATATCATCTTAAATCAATTGCTGAGCAGAATTTAACATATGTATACACAGGAAACTGTTAGGGGAGGTAGACAATGGGAATACAGGCAGCATTTATGGTACCTCATCCACCTATGATAGTTCCGGAAATTGGAAAAGGTGGAGAGCGTTCAATTCAAGAGACTATTGATTCTTATGAAAAGGTTGCAGAGGAGATAGCAAAGCTTAAACCGGAGACAATCATTATCTCCAGCCCGCACAGCATAATGTATACAGATTATTTCCATATTTCTCCTGGGGCAGGGGCAAAGGGCTCTTTTGCAAATTTCCGAGCACCAGAGGTGTCATTTGACGAACTATACGATACAGAACTTAGAGACAAAATATGTGAATTGGCAGATGACGAGGATTTTCCTGCAGGTGTTTTAGGGGAAAGAGAACCGCAACTGGATCACGGAACAATGGTTCCACTATGGTTTATTAGAAGAAAATATACCGCAGGAAAAATTATCCGAATTGGTCTTTCAGGGCTGGGCTTGTTAGACCATTACCACTTTGGAGAGATTATTCAAAAAGCTGTCGATTTATTAGATAGAAATGTAGTTTTTGTAGCTAGTGGAGATTTATCACATAAGCTACAGGAACACGGTCCCTATGGATTTGCAAAAGAAGGCCCTGTCTACGATAGGCGGATTATGGATGTGGCGAACAGAGCAGCATTTGAAGAATTATTCCAGTTTAAAGAGGATTTTTGTGAAAAGGCCGCAGAATGTGGACATCGGTCCTTTGTTATTATGGCAGGAGCCTTGGATGGTAAGGCCATTAGTTCAAATGTTTATTCTCATCAGGACGTTACTGGCGTTGGTTATGGAATTGCATCTTTTTATCCAACAGGAGTTGATAATGAGCGACATTTTAGAGACCTTCATCTTAAAAAAGTTCAAGAGGAATTGAAAAATTCTACTTCGACTTCAGATGCCTATGTCAAACTTGCCAGAAAATCTCTTGAGAGCTTTATCTTAAATAGGCAGGTGATAGATGTGCCAAAGGGTTTGCCTGCTGAAATGCTTTCTACCCAGGCCGGAGCGTTTGTATCCATACATAAAGCCGGACGCTTAAGGGGGTGCATAGGAACAATTCTTCCAACGACAGATTGTGTTGCTATAGAAATAATCCAAAATGCAATCAGTGCCTCCACAAGAGATTCCAGATTTAACCCGATTAGTCCCGAGGAGCTACCATTCCTGGAGGTAAATGTTGATGTGCTTAGCGAACCTGAAGATATAGCATCTCCTAATGAGTTGGATGTGAAACGATACGGGGTTATTGTAAGCTCAGGAAATCGAAGAGGTTTGCTTTTACCGGATTTAGATGGAGTTGATACAATAGAGCAACAGGTATCAATTGCTAGACAAAAGGGTGGAATAGGCCCTAATGAACCTGTAAAATTACAAAGATTCGAAGTAATAAGACATATGTAATTTGATCTATATTCTAAAAATTAAAGGGAGACTATATTTTAGTCTCCCTTGGTTTCATACAGGCATCATCGCAGCTTTATAATCGGATAACAATTCATCAATTAGTTCCTTAACTGTTACAATATTTTTAATTCTGAAAGCATTTTCTCCACAGAAGAAAAGTCCCTCTTCTTTATTACCTTCTACAGCAGCTATAAGGGCTCTGCTGATACAATAAGGTATTTTATCTCCCTTTGGACAAGCTTTTAGACATCCATTACATTTTTTGGCAAAGAATGTTTTTCCATTATCTAAATGTTGTAATAATGGAGTGTATATTGCCCTTGCAGGCATTCCTACAGGACTTTTGATAATTCTAATATCTTCTTCTTTAGCATCTACTAGAATCTCTTTAAAAGTAGGAGCCGCATCACATTCTTCTGTAGCAATAAAGCGTGTACCAATTTGGACACCATCAGCTCCAGCTGTGATTGCTTCAGCTATGTCACTGCCTGTAAAGATTCCACCACCTAAAAAGACTTTAATTTTCTTTTTAAACTGCTCCTCAAATGGTTTAATTACCTCGATTACTTCTCTTAGAATGTCTATGTTTTCCTGGCAGCTGTCATTACATAAATCGTCTGCCGAAAAGCCCAAATGACCACCAGCCTGATGACCCTCGATTACGATAAAATCAGGTATTGTCTCTGTCTTTTTTGCAAAAGTCTTGCACAAAAGCATAGCCGCCTTCTTGCTTGAAACGATAGGAGCGTAGAGTGTGTTACTACCTTTAACTAGCTCAGCTAAATTTAAAGGAAGCCCAGCCCCTGAAATAATAGCATCTGCACCCGCAGAAATAGCAGCTTTAACTGTCTCTTCATAATGACTTACAGCTGTCATAATGTTTACACCAATTAATCCATTTCCTCCAGCGATTTCTTTTGCTTTTTGTATGTGGTTTTTTAGAGCGCGGATGTTGGCCTCGAAAGGATTTTGTAAAAAATCAGGCTCATTATAGCCAATATTTACAGAGCTAATAACACCCATACATCCTTGCTTTGCCACATTTCCTGCTAGATTTGATAGTGACACACCGATACCCATTCCACCTTGGATAATTCCGTGTGCCAATTGCTTTCCATTGATTTCCATAACATTCACTCCAGTATAATGATTGGTTAATAGTTAAAAAATATTAGTTAAAATTATTGAGATAATACCGCAAAGACACAGAATTGTCAAATTTAATTGATGAATTTAAAGGGACAAAAGTAATTAAATGCGGTACAATTTTTCCTTAGGAGGTGAGTTATGGAACTAGATATTCAATATTTATTGTTACTTCAGGAACTAAGAAATGCCACTGGTGGAGTATTTGATGAACTGTTTAATTCCGTATCAAAGTTTGCAGTAGATGTGCTCCCATATTTACCATTTGTTATTTTTTGGGGAGTAGATAAGCAGTGGGGTTATTTCTTCCTGGTAAACCGTCATTTAGGAGAGTTGGTTAATGGTTTAGTCAAGCTTACTGTTTGCGCTTACCGACCATGGATTCGCTCGGAGCTTATTGAACCGGCAGGTGATTCTAAAACAGCTGCCACAGGCTATTCTTTCCCTAGTGGTCACACAGAAACAGCTTCTATTATATATGGAAGTGTGTTTGTATGGCAGAAAGATAAACGTAGATGGCTTGCAGTGACATCGGCTCTATTAATTCTGCTTACCGGTTTTTCAAGAAATTTCCTTGGCGTACACACACCTCAGGATGTTGTAGTAGGCTTCCTGGAATCAGTATTGCTGATTTACATCGTTTCAGTAGTCAGCAAGAAGGTTAAAGGGAACGAAGCTTTAATAGACCTTTTAACACTTGTCGGAATGATTGTAGTCTTTGTGTCATTAGCATATGTTCAGCTGAAATCATATCCAATGGATTATGATGCTGAAGGTGCTCTACTTGTTGATCCGGGAAAAATGATGAATGACTTTTTCAAGGCAGACGGTGCATTTATGGGATTTTTAATCGGAAGTTATTTGGAACGTCATTATATCAACTATAAAATTCCTGTTGGCGCAAAAGAACTTCCTGTTTTGGTTTGTGTAGGAGCAGGATTGGCATTTGCATGGAAAGAATTTTTCGCCAGTGCCATCATAGTTGATTTCCTTGGCAAGCATTGGGGCAATTTTATAGCCCGATGTATTATGATACTTTTTGTAATGTGTATCTGGCCAATGGTAATAACTAAATTATGTAAATCAGAAGCTGTTGCTTAAAAGAAGGGCTGTCTTTTTGACAGCCCTTTACTCATATGTACTGTATATAAGGTGATAAGGATTGAATTGGTTAAAAAATTAGCACAATTCACACAAATTAACGTTTTTCAGCGAATAGATTTACTTTAAAAAATGTGTAAAAAAGGCTTTACAACCTTTGGATAGGATGATATTATAATCGAGCGCTGAGGGACAGACAGTCACGAAGCGAAACGAAGATTGATAACTGAACAGTGAAACAAACCTTGAATTAATACAGTTTTTATTGTAACAAGCAAGCTTGTTACTTACACAACTCTAAAGAGTTGTGAGAGACATGTATCCTTGAAATTCATTTA
>JAEEGL017365000.1_pt1 | contig 10713 bp, 7 predicted proteins | sample 9134231 | NCBI WGS metagenome assembly JAEEGL01 (sample SAMN16246548, study PRJNA631951) | gut metagenome | biome: gut microbiome; feature: rumen; material: fiber-attached | host: Bos | place: Iran: Karaj | collected 2018-10 | reverse complement strand
TTTTCGGCTACTATTTTGAGGTGACAAATTCGTTCAAGAACCTTGTCCCGGAAGATTTTATCAGAAAACAGACGCTGACCAATGCAGAGCGTTATACCAATGACGAATTAAAAGAACTTGAAGATCAGATCCTCAATGCGGAAGATAAGCTGTTTGCACTCGAATATGATCTTTTTTCGGAGATAAGGGACAAATTAGCGGGAAATATTGAACGCATACAGAAAACCGCTCACTATATTGCGCTATTGGATACCTATGCCAGCTTTGCAGTGGTAAGTGAAAATAACCACTATGTCAGACCGAAACTGAATGAAAAAGGCGTGATCAATATCAAAGAAGGCAGACATCCCGTGGTTGAAAAAATGACCACGAATCTCTTTGTCCCGAACGATACGTATCTGAACAATACAGACAGCCTGATCTCGATCATAACAGGTCCCAATATGGCCGGAAAATCCACCTATATGAGAATGGTCGCGCTGATCGTTCTGATGGCGCAGATCGGCTGTTTTGTTCCTGCGGAATCTGCAGATGTCGGCATTGTTGACAGGATCTTCACAAGAGTGGGAGCCAGTGATGATCTCGCAAGCGGGCAGTCCACATTTATGGTTGAAATGACCGAAGTGGCGAATATCCTGAGAAACGCAACCAGCCGAAGCCTACTGATCCTTGACGAGATCGGTCGCGGCACATCCACGTTTGACGGACTCAGTATTGCCTGGTCCGTGATCGAGTATATCAGCAATACAAAACTCGTCGGAGCCAAAACATTATTTGCAACGCCTTATCATGCACTGACCGAATTGGAAGGGACGATCAAAGGTCTGAACAACTATTGTATTGCCGTGAAAGAGCAGGATGATCATATCGTATTTTTGAGAAAGATCGTTAAGGGCGGTGCGGACAAGAGTTACGGCATTCAGGTAGCCAAACTGGCCGGCGTTCCTGATATTGTGATCGACCGCGCCAAGGAACTGGTTGCGCAACTGGACCAGAATGATATTGCAAGGTCAATCCAGATGATCGCAGGGGAAAAGGCGGCACCAAAAGCAGATGAAGTGGATCTGAATCAAATGTCTCTTTTCGATACAGTCAAAGAAGATGATATCTGCGGGGAAATCCTGTCGCTGAATATCGACAGGATGACACCGGTAGACGCATTGAATACCCTTTCATTATTACAGAGCAAATTGAAAAACAGGTGGTAATATGCAAAATATCCATGTTCTCGACAAAACCACAATCGATAAGATCGCTGCCGGCGAAGTGGTGGAACGGCCCCGTTCCGTAGTGAAGGAATTACTTGAAAACGCGATCGATGCCGGCAGTGATCAGATCACCGTGGAGATCAAAAACGGCGGGATCGATTACATCCGTATCACAGACAACGGAAGCGGGATCGATAAAGAAGATATCCGTACTGCTTTTTTAAGACATGCAACAAGCAAGATCAAAAGCATTGAGGATCTGCTAAATGTCGCAAGCCTGGGATTTCGGGGCGAAGCATTGTCTTCGATCGCAAGTGTATCCAAAGTGGAATTACTGACTAAAACAAAAGATGATATCTGCGGGACGCGGTATGTGATCGAAGGCGGCAGGGAAATGGTATTTGAAGATGCCGGCGTACCAAACGGGACAACGATCATTGTCAAAAATCTGTTTTACAATGTTCCGGCAAGAAGAAAGTTTCTGAAAACAGCCATGACGGAAGCTTCCTACATTTCCACCATTATGGAACAGATCATGCTGTCACATCCGAAGATTGCATTCAAATTTATTGCCAATGGTTCGGTAAAACTGCAGACCAACGGGGATGGCGAGATCAAAAATGTGATCTACCAGCTGTTTGGAAAGGATGTGATCTCATCGATGCTTCCGGTGCAGTACGGATCCGAAACCGTTTCCGTATACGGATATGCGGGGAAACCGGAACTTGCCAGAGGAAATCACAATTATGAACTGTTCTTCGTAAACGGCCGCTGTATCAGCAGTACATTGATCAACAGAGCATTGGATGAGGCATATAAATCCTATCTGATGCTGCACAAATACCCTTATGCTATCCTTTATTTTGATATTCCCGGTGAGTTTCTGGACGTTAACGTGCATCCCGCAAAACTTGAAATCCGTTTTTTGCACGCAGAAGAGGTTTATGAGGCTGTTGTTTCAGCCGTCCGAAGTGCACTGAAGAACAACGAACTGATCCCGGAAGAGAAATTGATCGAGCCAAAGCCCGAACGTGAGAGCATCAGAACTTTGCCGGATCTTCCTCCTAAAAGAGCTGTCATTCCGGAACCTTTCGAACAAAATCATATTTCGGATCTGCAGCTGTCCGAGGCAAATCCTTACCGGCCGGTTACTGTTCCCCCGGAAGAAACAAAAGGCGAACAGCTCAGTTTTTTAAGCGAAGAAGCCATGAAAAGCCATCGGCTGATCGGCCGTCTGTTCGATACCTACTGGCTGGTGGAATATGATGAGAAGCTGTTTGTGATCGATCAGCATGCCGCGCATGAAAAAATCCGCTATGAACGTTTGCTGCATCACTACCAACAGCATCAAAACGATTCCCAGCTCCTGAATCCGCCGGTGATCATCACTTTTACGATCCAGGAAGAAGAAACGTTTTTGAAATACCGCGATACATTTTCAGAAACCGGATTTGAGATCGAGCCGTTTGGCGGCAGGGAATACGCGATCCGCGCCGTTCCGACAGAATTATACGGCATCCCTGCCCAGGAATATCTCACGGAACTGCTGGATTCCCTTTCAGACGAAAGAACAGGTCCGGATCTGCAATCGGTTCTTTCAAGGCTTGCGACCATATCATGCAAAGGCGCAGTAAAAGCGGGTAACCGTCTGTCTGTCACCGAAGCGGAAGTTTTGCTCGATGAACTGCTTTCTCTGGAGAACCCGTACAATTGCCCGCATGGCCGTCCTGTCATTATCTCTTTTTCAAAATATGACATTGAACGGAAATTTAAGAGGATCATCTGATGGAGAAACAGAAACTTATCATTCTCACAGGACCTACCGCTGTTGGCAAAACGGCTTTATCCGTTCAACTCGCGCAAAAGATCCATGCGGAGATCATTTCTGCCGACTCGATGCAGATCTACCGCCATATGGATATAGGCACGGCAAAGATCAAAAAAGAGGAAATGCAGGGGGTCAGGCATCATCTGATCGATGTTCTTGATCCGTCAGAGGACTGTAATGTTTTTCTTTTTTCAAAACTGGCAAAAGCCGCTATGAAAGATATTGTTTCCAGAGGAAAGATCCCTCTGATCGTCGGCGGGACCGGATTTTATATCCAGGCTGTTCTCTATGATATTGATTTTTCCGATGCGGAATGTGCAGGTGCATACAGACAGGAACTGGAAAGGATCGCAAAAGAAGAAGGGAACGCAAGCTTGCATGAGCGGCTGAAAGAGATCGACCCCGTCTCTTATGAAACGATCCATGAGAACAATGTCAAAAGAGTGATCCGTGCATTGGAGTATTATCACGATAACGGCACACCCATTTCCGACCATAACATGACTGAGCGGCAGAAAGAATCGCCGTACGATTTCCGTTACTTTGTCTTAACGGATGACAGAAAGAAGCTTTACGACCGGATCGACCGCCGTGTGGACGAAATGATGGCGCAGGGACTGCTTGAGGAAGTAAAGCAATTAAGGGAAAAGGGCTATGCAAAGGATCTGGTTTCCATGCAGGGCCTCGGGTATAAAGAACTCCTGGATCATCTGGACGGTTCCTGCGATCTTGACGAAGCGGTCCGCATTATCAAACGGGATACAAGACATTTTGCCAAGCGCCAGATGACGTGGTTCAGACGGGAGCGCGACGTCATCTTTCTGAACAAAGCGGATTATGCCTATGATGATCGTCTGATCCTGGAAAAAATGTTAGAATATTTATAAATTATCAAAACATTTTAAATTTTATATATTGTTTTATTAATAAAGTCATTTTAATGATTTTTGATATGTAGGAGATGTAAGATATGGCAGATACGTGTGAAAAATTGTATAAACAATTTGGCATCGATCAGGATGTACAGCAATACGGGGACAGGATCCTTCAATCGCTGACAGACCGGTTTGCAGCATTTGATGAAATCTGCGAATACAATCAACTGAAGGTGATCAAAGCCATGCAGGAATGCCATGTGCAGGAAAGCTGTCTGAACGGAACGTCCGGCTACGGATACAATGATCTTGGACGAGACACGCTCGAGGCAGTTTATTCGCATGTATTCCATACGGAAGACGCGTTGGTCAGACCGCAGATCACCTGCGGCACACATGCCCTGCACCTGGCACTCGCCTCCAATCTGCGGCCAAATGATACACTGCTATCCATATCCGGAAAGCCTTATGATACGCTTGAGGAAGTGATCGGCATCAGACCTTCCAGAGGATCTTTGGCTGAATACGGCGTAAATTACAGACAGGTCGATCTGAAAAATGACGGTTCATTTGACACGGAAGGGATCAAAAACGCGATCGATGCAAGTACAAAAGTGATTGCGATCCAACGCTCCAAAGGCTATCAGACAAGACCGACTCTGTCCGTTGAATCCATAGGAAACGTAATATCCTTTGTCAAAAGCATCCGCCCGGATCTGATCGTCATGGTGGATAACTGTTACGGAGAATTTGTGGAAACAAATGAGCCGTCCGATCTTGGCGCAGATATGATCGTCGGCTCCCTGGTGCAGAATCCCGGCGGCGGGCTTGCGCCGAGCGGCGGAAAGATTTCCTGCGCAAATAAGAGTATAGCAAATGCGGCCAGTTATCTGACATCCCCGGGGCTCGGAAAAGAAGTCGGTGCTTCCCTTTCCGTCATGCGTTCTTTCTATCAGGGACTGTTTCTTGCGCCTTCCGTCGTTAACAACGCACTGAAAGGAGCCGTCTTCGCAGCGAACGTTTTCGAAAATCTGGGTTTTGCCTGTGTTCCAAACAGCACTGAGCGCAGGCACGATATCATTCAGGCCGTGACCCTGCGCTCAAAAGAAGCCGTGATCGCTTTCTGCAAGGGGATTCAGGCGGCTGCGCCCGTTGACAGTTTTGTCGATCCGGAGCCCTGGGATATGCCCGGGTACGACAGCGATGTGATCATGGCCGCAGGCGCCTTTATTTCCGGATCCTCCATTGAGCTTTCCGCCGATGCGCCGATCCGCGAACCTTTCGCTGTCTATTTTCAGGGCGGCCTGACTTTTCCACACGCGAAACTGGGAATCCTGATGGCGCTCCAAAACTTGAAAAACTGCAGGATCATTGATAAAATACTATAGATATCTTATGTGTTTCTATCGGGAGAGTGTGGTAGAAAGGACATGAGATGCAACATATTTCAATCGGAGAACTGCCGAATGAAGAGCGGCCCTATGAAAAGTTTCTAAAATTCGGTCCCGCCTCATTGACGGATACGGAACTTGTGGCAATTCTCCTGCAGAGCGGTACGAAAGATGCTTCCTCCCTGGAACTGGCACGCAGGGTGCTGACGATTGGGGAGGAAATTAGTGTGCTTGCGCTTTACCGTAAACCGTATGAAGATCTGATCACTTATCCGGGGATCGGCACCGTCAAGGCGATGCGCTTAAAATGCATGGCAGAACTGAGCAAACGCATCCATCTTGCCAAAAGAAGCACACATGAAGTTTTTGCCACACCGGATGCCATTGCCGGCCATTATATGGAAACCATGAGGCATCTGGACCGCGAACAGCTGATCGCTGTTTATTTAAACGGCGGCTGTGAAATGATCTCCGATGAGATCATATCCATCGGAAACGCCAATCACACGCTGATCTCGGCAAGAGAGATCTTTATGCGCGCGCTGAACACACGGGCTGTCTATATCATGCTCGTTCACAATCATCCGAGCGGTAATGCAACACCAAGCAGGGATGATATACTGATCACCGGGGAACTCAAAAAAGCCGGAGAGTTCCTGAATATCCCCTTATTGGATCATGTGATCATCGGTGACCGGGAATATGTGAGTCTAAAAGAATCCGGCTATTTATGATCTTTGGAGGAAACAGTAAATGCCGATCAATGCATTCGGGATCGACCTCGGTACGAGCAATATAAAAATATACAACGGGATCACTGATACGATCGCAAGCCGAAAGAATATGATCGCCGTACAGAAAATGCAGAACCATAAAACGGTCATGGCCTATGGTGATGAAGCCTTTGAAATGTACGAAAAGGCGCCTGCGAACATTACGGTTTCCTATCCGGTAACCAACGGCGTCATAGCCGAGATCCATCATATGCAGATGTTACTGCATCACTTTATCATGGATGAACTGGAAGGAAATCTGCGTACGGCTGACTTCTTCCTTTCCGTTCCGACCGACATTACACAGGTGGAAAAACGTGCTTTCTTTGATCTGGTCAAAGACAGTAACGTGCGTGCAAGAAACATCTATGTGGTGGAAAAAGCAATTGCCGACGGGATCGGACTGAATGTCGATATCAAGAACTCGCAGGGGATCCTTGTTGTCAATATCGGCTACGAAACAACCGAAATATCGATCCTTTCTCTTGGCGGTATCGTTTTATCGAGACTGATCAAAACCGGCGGGAAGAAATTCGATGAAAGCATCCGCAATATTATCCGTAAGGAATACAATCTGCTGATCGGGACCAAGACGGCAGAGCGCGTCAAGATCGCTTTGCCGGAGCTGGAAGAAGCGGAAGAGGATGCCATTGTGTACGGCAGGGATATTGTGACAGGTCTCCCCGTGGAACGCGCGATCCCTACGATTTTGATCGAACGCGCCATGCATGAAAACTTCGAAACCATCATTGACAGTGTCCGTGTGATCTTGGAGCGTACGCCACCGGAACTTGGCGCAGATATCTATAAAAGAGGAATCTTCCTGACGGGCGGCAGTGCTGCGATCGGCGATCTGCATGAACTGATCAGTGACAACACCGGATTAAAGGTGAATATTTCTCCGCTACGTGAAGACAGTGTTGCTTTTGGCCTGTCCCAGATCATCAAGAACGATCTGTTCCGGAATGTGGTATATTCCATGGAAGATTTCAGCAGATAAGAGGTTATCATGGCCAGAAACCGATCGAAAAGATCCAGGATCATCATCCCAAGTAAATATATTCTGTTAGGGTTTACACTGCTTTGCATCGGCATGATGGCCGTTTCTTATACAACGGATATCATGTACGGTCCTTTGAAGGCGATCGCAGGTTATACGATCGTTCCTTTTCAAAAAGGGATATCAAAAGCAGGCTATTGGCTGACATCGCGTTCTGACAGTATCAAGCACATGCAGGAACTGACAGAGGAGAACGAAGAACTGAAGAACACGGTCGCCGACCTCACGCTGCAGATCAACGACCTCCAGCAGGATAAATTCGAATTATCAGAGTTACGACAGCTCTATGCGCTCGATGAACGTTATGACAGTTATGAAAAGATCGGTGCGAGAGTGATCGGAAAAGATGCCGGTAACTGGTTCAGTTTCTTTCTGATCGACAAAGGCAGAAATGACGGGATCGATATCGACATGAATGTGATCGCCGGCGGAGGGCTTGTCGGCGTGGTTACGGATGTCGGACCGAACTGGGCAAGCGTAAGATCCATCATAGATGACAGTGCCAATGTCAGCGGCATGGTCCTGTCCACATCCGATCTTTGTATCGTATCCGGCGATCTCGAATTGATGAATGACGGATATATTCAGTTTTCACAGCTCATCGATGAAAAAGACATCGTCGGACAGGGGGATCAGATCGTCACTTCCTACATCAGCGATAAGTACCTGCCGGGAATCTCGATCGGCTATATATCCCATATCAACCGGGATGCGAATAATATGACCAAATCCGGTTATATTACGCCTGTTGTTGATTTTAAACACATGGAAACCGTACTGGTGATCCTGGAAAAGAAAAAACAGAAGGATTCATAATGCTGCGTAAAATTGTTGTGCTCTGTATCGTGATCATCGGATTTCTGTTACAGGGCTCCGTTTTTTCGGGAATATCAATGGGTGGGATCGTTCCGAACATCCTGATCATCATCACTTCATCTTTCGGATTTATGAGAGGCAAAAACGAAGGCATGGTGATCGGTTTCTTCTGCGGACTGATCATGGATATCTTTTTCGGTGAGATCATCGGCTTTTATGCGCTCATCTATCTTGTCATCGGCTATCTTAACGGCTTCTTCCGCAGTATTTTTTACCCTGAAGATATCAAGCTGCCCATGATACTGATCGCCGCATCGGAACTGGCTTATTGTTTTCTGTGCTTTATCTTTTTGTTCATGCTGCGCGGAAAATTCCATCTCGGGTTTTATTTTATCCACATTTTTTTACCGGAGATCGCATATACGGTACTTGTAACTCTGATCATTTATAAGCTGATCCTGTGGATCAACGAGCGTTTGGAACTGTGGGAAAAGAGGAGAGCATAATTGTTCGAGGATTTCAGGGAATGGCTTAAAAATATCATTTTTTCCCGGTTATTTATTCTTCTGATCATATTCGGCGTTTTATTTGCCGTCCTGGTGCAAAAGCTGTTTGTGCTCCAGATCGTCAACGGTGAGGATTATCTGAACAACTTTACGCTGACGATCAAAAAAGAGACGACGATCAACAGTACCAGGGGGAATATCTATGACCGGAACGGAAAACTGCTTGCCTATAATGAGTTGGCGTATTCAGTTACGATCGAGGATATTTACGAGTCCGGTTCGCAGAAAAACGCCGCGTTAAACGATACGATCTATAAAACGATCAAACTGATCGAAGCGCAGGGTGACCGGGTTATCCATAATTTCAACATCATCCTGAATGATAAAGGGGAATTTGAGTATTCCGTAACAGGAAACCGGCTTCTTCGTTTTCTTGCGGACGTTTACGGCAGAAGTACAACGGCCGAGCTGGAAGAGGAAGAGAAAAACGCCACGCCGGATGATGTGATCGATTATCTCGTCAGCACCGAAAAGTTTGCGATCGGTCACAGGACCGATGAAAACGACAAGGATTCTTTCGTTCCGAAAGCAGGATATACGGACGAAGAAGTACTGCAGATCATCACTGTCAGATATTCCCTCAGCACGAATGCCTATCAGAAATACCTGTCTACCGTGATCGCATCCGCCGTATCCACGGAAACCGTTGCGATCATTCTGGAAAACCAGGCAGATCTTCCCGGTGTCGATATCGAAGAGGCAACGCTCAGGCATTATAACGAAAGCAAGTATTTTGCGCACATCCTCGGCTACACGGGAGCCGCGTCGCAGGAAGACCTGGCCGGTCTCAAAGACTCACCGCATGAATATAACATGAACGACACCGTCGGTAAGGCAGGTGTCGAAAAGGCCATGGAAGAATATCTGCAGGGTGAAAAAGGCAAAGATGTCATTTTCGTCGATAATGTCGGAAAAGTCATTGAAACAGCGGAACATGTTGAACCGCAGGCAGGATATGATGTCTATCTTTCGCTCGATGCCGATCTGCAGAAAGCCATCTATAACATGCTGGAACAGAAACTGGCAGGTATTCTTGTCAAAAAGATCATCAATCAGAAAGAATATGATAATTCGGCAGTAAAATCATCCAGCATGAAGATCCCGATCGATGACGTTTATTATGCCCTGTTTAACAATAATGTCATCTCGGTCGAACATATGCGGGCAAATGAAGCCGGTACCTTTGAACGCCTTGTATATCAGAACTATCTGGCCAGACAGGATCTTGTTCTGGATAATATACGGCAGGAGCTGATGGCCACTTCAACGCCGTATAATCTCCTCAGCGAAGAATATCAGGTGTACGAGAGTTACATCGTGAGCCGTCTTTCCTCGAACAATACCGGCGTGCTGATCTCCGATAAAGTCGACAAGGAAGACGATACATATATCGCATGGGCGATCGATGAAACGATTTCGCTGAAGGATTATCTGAATTATGCCATTTCCAGAAACTGGATCGATATATCCAAGTTTAATCTGGATCAGCAGTATTCTTCCTCCGACGAGGTCTATGAACGGCTGGTGGATTTCATTATTGATGATCTCGAAGAAAATACCGGCTTTTCCAAGCGTATGTTCAAATATATGATCCACGATGATACGCTGACAGGACAGCAGATCTGCATGATCCTCTACGAACAGAAGATCATCTACGGTTCCCCGGAAGAAAAAGCGGAAGTGGAAAACGGAGAGAAGAGCGCATACGATTTTATCATCAATAAGATCTCCAATATCGAGATCACGCCGGCACAGCTCGCACTCGATCCGTGCAGCGGTTCCTGTGTCGTAACCAATATCAGCGGAGAATTGCTGGCCCTTGTTACGTATCCCAGTTATGACGTAAATAAACTGGCCAATTCGATCGATGCCGAGTATTACGCAAAACTCATGAACGATCTTGCCAGTCCCATGTACAACAACGCAACACAGCAGATGACGGCTCCCGGTTCCACCTTCAAGATGCTTACAAGTGTGGCCGGTCTGCAGGAAGGCGTGATCAATCTCGGCGAACCGATCTACTGCGCCGGTGTCTGGGATACCCTGAACGAAGAAAAACACTGCTGGTGCTATCCCGGACATCATGGGGACATGGATATCATCAATGCGATCGGAAATTCCTGTAACTGTTTCTTCTACGAAACAGGTTACCGGCTCGCGACCAATCTGATGACCGAATTATACTCGGAAAAACGC
>JAEEGL017288187.1_pt1 | contig 10713 bp, 8 predicted proteins | sample 9134231 | NCBI WGS metagenome assembly JAEEGL01 (sample SAMN16246548, study PRJNA631951) | gut metagenome | biome: gut microbiome; feature: rumen; material: fiber-attached | host: Bos | place: Iran: Karaj | collected 2018-10 | reverse complement strand
GGGTGCTGGGCAAAGTCGATGCACTCTGCGAGCGCGCCCTGCACTCTTCCGCCCTGTATCATCGAAATAAGACCGGGAAGCGCCGCTTCCGCAGCCTGCCGCGCCTTTTCGCTCCCGTTCGTGCCGTACAGAAAAGACCAGAGGAGCATTCCCGTCGCCGAGGTATCGACGTGTCCCTCAACTGCAGGAAGAAGCCATGAATAGTGGCCGCTCTCCATGCGATACTGCATCACTGTTTCCTGCAGGTTAAGAAAAATCTCATCCGCCTCTGCGGATCCGGGGAGTGCTCTTTTAACCGACGCAGCCCCCATAAGGAGCCACCCCGCAGCCCTTCCCCAGCCTACAAGGCCGTGCTTTTCGGGAACGCCTTCAACGAGCGTGTAGCCGTGATAGGGAAGGCCGGTCCTTTTATCAACACCGTATTTCATGAAATTGCGAAGCTGCCCGAGGGCGAGCTCCCCAAGGGAGGCATCTTCCAGAAGCCCGCCGCAGGCGGCAAGAAAAAGCGCGCTCTGCCCTGCGCCGTCCGCATAGATGCAGCGGTTTCCCGCTCCCGGATTATAGATTAATGACTTCTCGTCGTCCTTCGGCGCGTCTTTGAGGAAAGCGGCTATCCTGCGGATTCCGGGAAGCCACGATTCATCACCGGTCTGTCTCATAAACTCCGTCATCGCAAAACCCGCGACGGCGTCGTCCACATACCTGACCGGCATGCCGTTGTTAAACCACCTGTCAAGATATTTCTTCGCGCTGCCCGCCTGTCCGCACTGGGAAAGCCCCATAAGCAGCATTCCCGCAGGCCAGAAGATTGCATCGCTCTTTTTGCCGCCTCTGCCGGCAAGCCTTTTCGCGGCGTCCTTTAATCTCTTCTTCATGCCGGGATTTTCGAGCGAATCCAGCATCCGGACGGCACAGTCCGCCGCCTGCCCGGTGACACTCCCGTATGGAAATGCGATTTCTTTTTTTACTGCTTCTGCCATAACCGTTTTTCTCCCGGCTGCTCTTCCTGCCGGCCTGTCTGCTGCTTCCTGTCTTATTTTTTCAGCTTCTGTCTCACAAGGTTTTCAAGATAGCCGAACTCCTCCGTCCTCCTGAAAAGGACAAAAAAGGTTCCGTTGAAAATCACGGTGATAATTGCCGCCATCAGAAGGAAGGTACCGTAGTTCAGATTCCTCAGCACCGCGCCGGATATCAGCATGTTCACCGCGATAATTACAATCACACTTGCCGTGTATCTTGCCGTGTCGGCAAAATAGGACGCGGGGCTGGTATCAAAGCAGTCCCTGTAGATAATCACAGGCTTTGTCACATTGGCGATCAGGCCCGAGACGACGGTACCGACATAGATGCCCGCAAGACCCATGCGCTGTACGAGCCAGATCGAAAGCACCAGATTGACCGCTCCCTGGATGATCGCAAGATATTTGTCCTGTTCAAAAACGCCCGCCGCTGTCTTGAAATTCGACAGCACAATGCGGTCCCCCTTGAAATACAGGTCCGTCAGGATCAGGGAAACCGCGGATGCCGGCAGTACCCAGGCATCGCCGAGCCAGAGTCTTATAAGGGGAGTAAGGAGGATGAAAAAGCCTGTCACCGCAAAACCGTAAATCCAGGACGCGAAAAACCGGTACACCTTGAAGAGACGGAACTGTTTGTTGTTTGATTCCGTCGCGATGAGATTCCCGAAGCCGGAGATCACGGAATTGAAAATAATATTCACGAAGTTGGTCACGGTATTCATGACCAGGTTATAGTTGTCCACCTGTCCCGACACAGAGACCTGAATGAAGGAGGAAATGATCAGGGAGTCTGTCTGGAGCCTTGCCACATCGCCCACCTTGTGCAGAACGAGAGCCTTTGTCTTTGACCAGATCTCACCGCTTTCCTTTTCGGAAAGAGGCTGCACATCCCTGTCCCTGAGATATGGATAGAGCCTGTCGAAATAGCGCGATACGAAAACCTTCTGCAAAAGCTGGATCAGCGCGTCGGTCAGCAGATAGAACAAAAAGCTCCTTGTCATAAGGAGCACGACAAGCTGCGCCGCTGTTACAATGACCTTCGTTACGGTGTTGATGTTAGTCTGGATATAATTCTGCTGACGGGCGTTGCAGAGGCTGTATTTATAGGAGACAAAATAGGTGCTGACGGTGTTGAAAAGGAAGATAAAATAGTACAGCTCCAGTGATGCCAGCGACACGCCCGGGTTCTTTACAAGATATTTAAGGAACGGAGAAAGAACGGTCCCGATGACGGCAACGACCACCGCGATTGTCCTGTATGCCTTTTTATACATCTGCATATAGGACTTGACCTTCTCGATATCATTGTTCGCAACCGGCGCATACAGCGCGAAATTGAGAGCCGTGCCGGTCCCGAGCTCCGCCATCGAAAGGATTGAGAGGACGTTGGTGTAGGTGCTGTTGATGCCGAGGAGCTGTTCGGAAAGGATGCGGATAAATACTGTGCGCAGAATAAAGGACATCAGCGCAGTCGCTGCCTGTCCCAGATATCCGTATGCAATATTCCTCTGTGCAAGCCGAACACGGCTCTTGTGCTGTGCCATCTGTTATGTGCTGTTATTTGTCAAGGCACCGGCGGATGAGTTCTCCTGCCTCATACGCGCGGGCTTTGTAACCGGGCATGACCTTGTTCAGGGTCTTCCTTATACTCTCTTCATTGTCTAATAGCCAGGCGGCGGCTTCCGGGAGCTGCCGCGGGTCTTCAATGCTCTGTACGGGAAGGACATATCCTTCATCCGTCCCGAAAAGGTCCCCGGCAATTCCCTTCGCCTTTACGGAATAGCCGATAACGAGCGTAGGGACCATGGATGAATATGCCGCGATCGTCGCATGCGTCCTTGCGCCGATAAATATCCGGCACTGCGAAATTGCGCCTTTGAGCTTTTCGGCGGGAAGGTCGGGAACCATGTAAACTCTGGATGAATCCCTGAACATTTCCGCAAGGCTCTTAAGCGGTTTCCTGTCATCGTTGTTTTCCCATACGACGTGCGGGATCAGGGCGACGTCCATCTCAGTATTCCCGAGGATCCATTCGATAAGAGACCGGAAGCTCTCAAGAAGAGCCGCGGGATCCTTTGCATATTCGCCGGCAAGGGGGCTTAAGTTAAGGCCGGCAGTCCCGCCGCGCAGGGCTGCCTTCCGGAGCCTTTCAAGGATCTCCTCTGGCACTCCGTCTGTGTCTGCGGGAAGAGTAAAGGCGGGATCCGGGATAAGACGCAGCTTATCGCTCTCCCCAACGGCCTCTCTCAGGGCTTCGTAAGTGATGCTCTCCCTTGCAAGGATCAGGTCATACCGCCTGAGGTCCTGTATAAGCGCGCTGCCTTCGCTCTTTAAGAGGGACGGCTCGACAGAGCAGCCAAGGAGCACGGTCTTTGCCCCTTTTTTCTTCAGCATGCTGTTTGCCAGCATGCAGTCGCCGATCATGGAATCATAGCAGTAATTATCGCCGCCGATGGAGACGGCAAGCTTCGGGGAGCCCGCCTCCCTGAGCCTGTAGCGCAGATAGGACTCGCCGTCTTTGGTAAGCCTGCGCCAGGCGTAATAGAAAACGTGCGCAGCGGGATGATCCTCCAGACGTTTTTCACTGACGATATCCAGCCTGTCCCGGACATCCTTCGCCAGGTACTTTTCATCCTCCCTCGCGCGGCAGCTGACGAGCCTTATTTTACCGGGCGCAGGGAGAGCGACGCCGCCCGGGGCGGGATCTTCGCATGTCAGGATTCTCGTGAGGCTGTCCACTATCGCCTCGCACCCGTGATTGCCGCTGCCCGCATGCATGTACAGCGCTATGATGGGGTCTTTCTGTGAATATATGCTCATGCCGCTTTCAACCGCTTATCATTTAACCTTCAGTCTGCGCGCCCGGATTTTTCTGTACATCCGCCTGTAATTTGAGGGGAAAACAGCCATCATCACGGACTTTGCCTTGTAATCCTCCGGAAGCTTCATAAAGCTGCCGGGGACTCTCCTGTACTCCAGGAGCTTGCTGTGAAGAAGTTTCAATTCCTCCTGGTACTGTTCCTGGATTTCATCGGGCAGCATAAGAATCTTTCCGGCTGTCAGGACAGCGTAGATAATCTGGATGGAGGCGAGCTTTGCCCGCACATCCCTGCTGCCGGAAAGCTCCGGGAAATGATCCCTGATAATGTCGCCCGCCGTCTCCCAGCACCGGACCTGGTCCATATGCTCCTTTGTAAACGGCCGTTCCATAGCGCCCTTCGGGTTGATCAGGTACCTGTAGAGCTTTCTGTCCGTGCGGACGTAAATCAGTGGCTGCTCCTCTTTTCCCGCAGCCACGGCATCCATCGTGAAAAGGAAGTCTTCGCCGATGGAAAAGTCCTCCCTGAAGCGGACCCGGCCGATCGCCTTCCTGGTAAAAAGCTTGCTCCAGATCCGGGTGTCCTTGTCGAGAACAGCGCCGCTTATGATCTCATCTCCCATAAAGACAGAGAGCTCGCCGATCTCCTCCGCATGTGTTTTCGGCTTTTTCCTTGAGGCCTTTTGCTTTTCCCCTGCCTGGACGGACTCAAAGCCGCACCCCGCGATGTCCGCCCCGGTATTGGCAATAATGTCCATCAGGACGCTGACCATATCGGGTTCAAGGGTGTCGTCAGCATCGAGAAAGGTGATGAAGTCACCGCCCGCGGCCGCGATTCCTCGGTTTCTCGCTGCGGAAACGCCCTCCTCCTGTGAGTGGATGATCCGGACCTTTTCGTTCTCACCCGCGATCGCGCGGCAGAGCGGGAGTGTGTCATCCGTGGAGCCGTCGTCCACAACAACGACCTCGATGTCCTCCCAGGTCTGCGCGAGCGCGCTCAGGATGGCGTCCTGTATTGTTTTCTCACTGTTATACGCCGGTATGATAACCGTAACCAGTTCTGACATATTCATCCCCGCCGGGCCGGTGTCCCGGCCCTTTCCGCTAATTCACCAACAATAAGTATCTGTCTGTATCCCTGCCGCCCGGGCGGCCTTATTTTCCCGCTCTGAAGCCCCTGCCGCGGTCCTTTATCCGGAACGCGGTCCTCGCCGCAAGGACCGTGGGAAGCCCGGGATTTTTAATCACCGCGCAGAGGATCCTTGACGCGGGATCCGAAGGGCTTTCCTTCAGGCTGCTCATTCTTTCCTTCAGGTGATCGCCTTCGCAGATCTTCCTGAGGTTCGCGGCAAGCTCCGAAAGGGTGATGTCCCTCCGGCGTATCTCGCTTTTTAAGACGAGCAGCATCAGGTAAAAGAACTCTCTCTCCACCTGACTCTTTAAACCCAGCCTGCCGTCCCTGTCCTTTTCATCCGCCGCCTTAAGAAGAGTATCGGCAAGGAGCCGGTTGTTCTTAAGCATTCCGGCATCATACCGGTGAACCATCGAGCTGTCGAGGAAACGATAATGATACCAGAACGCCCCGCGCAGGACGACGATCCTTTCGGCATCCAGCATGGCGGGGAAGGTGATATTCACATCCTCTCCCATGCGGATCTTCGGCTCTGTGAGCCTTAAGTTGTCCAAGATAAGGTCCCGCGAAATCAGCTTCATGCAGCGGGACATAATAAGGGTCCGCCTCTCATTGCCGAGAAGGTTCTTTTTGATCTCACTCTCGAGCCCTGCCCCCGTATACTCTCCCTCGGGGGCTTCGTTGTCCTTGTTTTCCTTCCTGCCGTTTTCGTGTTCAATGACATAGCCGCTGCACACAATTTCTTTTCCCGAGCCGGTAAGGTGCTCCGAGAGCTTTTCAAGGAGCTGTCCGTCGATCCAGTCATCTCCGTCGAGGAAGCACAGATACGGCTCTGTGGAAAGCTCTGCCCCGCGCATCCAGGTGCGCATAAGGCCCTCGTTATCCTTGTGGACGACACGGATCCTCTCATCCTGCGCCGCGTACCTGTCACAGACCGCACCGCTCCCGTCGCCCGAGCCGTCGTCGATCAGGTACAGCGTAAAATCCTTCCTTGTCTGGCCGAGGATGCTCTCAATGCACTGCGGAAGATACCGCTCGACGTTATATACCGGCACGATCACCGCGATCGAGGGCTTTATGGAATTATCCGTTTTCTCCGAGTACTCGCTCATAAACCCGTTCTATTCCTTCAATATGCTTTTCAAGGGAGAATCTGCTCTTTGCAATCTCATAGCTTCGTCTCCCCGCTGTTGTTCTCTTTTCGTCGTCCTCAAGGTACATGCATATTGCATCGGCCATGGCGGCGCTGTCCCCGACGCCGCAGAGGATGCTGTTATCACCGTCCGCGGCAACCTGGGGGATGCCGCCGGCGTTCGTTGATACGACAGGAAGGGCGCAGCCCATCGCCTCAAGGACGGAAATCGGCATTGCCTCCATATGGGACGGAAGAAAGAAGACCGCGCTCTCTCTTAAAAACGCTTCTTTTTCCTGTTTCCTCACCCAGCCGGGCAGGAGGACGTTTTTCTCAAGGATCTCTGAGGGAAGATGGCTGCGAAGCCACTTATCATCCCCGGTACCGCAGAGGGCAAAGCGCGCGGAAGGGAACCTTGTCACGACCTTTTCAATCACCTCCGGCATTTCATGGAGACCCTTTCCCTCCGTCAGGACGCCAAGGAACAGGACCTGCTTTTTATCCCTGCGCTCCATCGGGATACTGCCTTCCAGATACTCCGGGTGCAGAGGCGCATAATTGGGGATCACCGTAATTCTCTCTTCAGGAATCACGAGGGAGAGCGTTTCCTTCCAGTTCTCCCCGAGTGCTATCGTGCAGGCGCACTTTCCGTAAATATCGCGGACCAGCCATTTTTTAAAGGCGGATGCGTTCGTATAGAGCTCATCAAAGGCCGAGCCGTGGATGTGATTGACTACGGGGATCCTCCGCGCCCTGCTCATCAGGATGAAGGGCATCTTGCGGAAAAAGCTGGGCCCGAAGGATGAGTGGATATGCACAAGGTCCGGCTTCCTTACGCAGAGTATCCGGAAAAAGGAAAGATACGCCTTCAGCGCCTTGCGCAGCTTGTCCGCCCTGCTGCCGTCGCAATAGGACTGCACATAGGTCACATCATAGTCCTCTTCCAGCCTGCTGCCGTAATAACCCGACGTCACGGCGGCAATCCCGCCCTGCACCATGGGGTCCGGCACAATCATACAGATCCTTTTCTTTTGACCTTCCTGCCGCGTCACCTTGCACCTCTTCCGAACAGAACCACCGCGACTGTCTGCAGCAGTATCTTGAAATCCAGCGTCAGCGACCAGTTGTCGATATACTCAAGATCCATCTTTACGACGTCATCAAAGCTCTCGATCTCGCTCCTGCCGCTCACCTGCCAGAGCCCCGTAAGGCCCGGCGTCATGGAAAGGCGCCTGCGGTAGTGCTCATCGTATCTTTCAAATTCATCCTCGGTCGGAGGCCTTGTCCCCACAAGGCTCATATCTCCCTTCAGGACATTCAGGAACTGCGGGAATTCGTCGAGGCTCGTCTTCCTGAGGAAAGCGCCGACCTTCGTGATCCTCGGGTCCTTTTTCATCTTGAACATAAGGCCGTTCATCTCATTGAGCCCGGCCAGTTCCTTTTTTCTCTCCTCCGCGTCCGTGTACATGGAACGGAACTTATATATCTTAAAGCGCCTTCCGTTCTTGCCGACTCTTGTCTGGGAAAAGAAGACGGGCCCGGGAGAGTCAAGCTTTATAGCCGGCGCTATAAAGATCGTCAGGATACCGGTGATAAGAAGGCCTGCCGCGCCGCCTGCAATATCAACCGCGCGCTTTATCAGAAGCCTTTTGTAGCTGCTCCGGAACCTTGTATAGGTCGCAACGGTAAAGCCGCCGTACTTCTCTACATGGCTGACCGGTATTCCGGCATCGGGGAGAGACAGGGTATATCTGCAGTCAACGCCCATCTTGTCAAACCCCTCCACAAGGGCTCTCAGCCCTGCGGCATCAAGAGAAGGCGCGTTGATCAGGACCTCGTCAAAGGGAACCTGGGTCAGCTTCTCGGTGACCTCCCTGAGCTGTGCTTCATCCTTTCCGTCAACGGCAGCCGCCCCGATAATCTGGTAGCCGTCCCCCAGCTCTGCGCGCACGCGCTTTATCGTATCGTCCTCCCTTTCCTTTTCACAGACGACAAGGAGCTTTGTCGACATGAGATCACCGGAGAGGATCCTCGCCATGGCGCGCTTGAAGAAAAGGTGTCCCAGATACATCAGGAGCGTGTTGATCCAGGCGAAATTCAGGATGACCGTCCTGGAGAGGATATATGCCCACTGCGCGAAAAAGACAAAGATCAGTGAGACGCCGATCATCACAGCGTTGAAGCGCATAACCGCCATGAGCTCGGCAAAAAAGCCCCTCTTTAAGACGTCCCTGTTCCAGTCGACAAAATAGCCGTAGATCGTGCAGAACAGGAGAAAGACGACCATCACCATATAGTGCAGCGTCTTGTTTCCCCAGTCGCCGCGCTGGGCAAAGCGAAGCTGCGTAGCGATAAAATATGACAGTATAATGCAGATCATGTCCATGAACCACAGACCATAGACCCGCATAATCGTATTCTTCTGGTTCATGCCTTACGTCTTCCGCTTCCGGGCAGGAGCGTGCGCGCCGCCTTCCGCCATGCTTTTCTTATAAATCTTCCCGCTGTCAGGTCAAGCCTGTGGCCAAGCCTCGAAACCGCCGTGATCTTCGGCATGATGAGGTGGCTGTAGTCCTCAAGGTGCCGGGTGAGGTACTCCGGATAGGTGTCGTCTATTTCCACCCTCTCAAACCTTGCGTCCCTCCCGAAGATGTCTCTTCCGAGAACCAGGTGATCCATGGTCTCCGCCAGAACTTCTTTGTCATTATACTCCTGGTGCGCAGCCGCCTTTACCTTGACGCCGATTCTTTTCGCCGCGTTGCTCTCGCGGTATCCGCCCATATATCCGAAATGCCAGCCGCCGTCAGCGACTCTTACGCTCGAGGGAGCCTGCGGCGGGCAGAGGTCGCGAAGCCTCACAATTCCTTCTTCCGGGATGCTCCTGATGCTGCAGACCTTTGTGCCGAGCCACTTTCTCTTATTCCCCTCGATGCCCGGGAACTCTCCCGTGATCGAGAGCAGTTTTCCCGATGTTTCCTCCATGTTCAGGAAAGCGTAGAAATTGCGCTGAGCAAGATGATAGACCTTATCCCTGTCAAATTCCCTGATGATCTTCTCAAGGACCTTCGGATTCGGGATCTCGTCACAGTCGCCGAAGATGATAACGTCATCCTCCCCGGCGTCCGAAAGGCCGCGGATCAGGTGATTTTTCTGGTAGTAATCTCTCTCGTGCGTAACCTTGAAATCTTTATCCGTGTCGACGACGATGTAGGTGATCCTGTCCTCAAATTCCGCAAAAAGCGACCTGTTTATCTCAAAACAGAGCTCCTTTTTCTCCCCCGAAAAGGTCGTCGTCGCCTCCTCGATGACAAACCTGTCGACGAGGGGCGAAAGGATATGAAGCCGAAGGAGCAGGATATCAATTTCATTGAAAAAAGGAATGCAATCGTATACAGTCATAATCTTCTCCAGAAAAGAAGAGGTCTTACCGCGTTCTTAAAGCGCTTGTACGGGGACAGGAATCTCGGATAGGCCGCGTTCTCCCCGCGCCACTTGTGAAACGCGAACGGCTCCACGCCCTTGTTTTCCTCAATGGGATGCTCTCTTGCGAACTTTACCGCCGTCTCGAGAGGGGCAATCACGATGCCCTGCTCCTCCATCTCCTTTTTCAGGTGGCAGCAGATAAAGATATCCTCATTGTAAAAGCCGTCGTCGACGGGCACCCATTCGACATGATGCTCCGCAGGATAGGCCATAAGGCGCCTGCTGCGGATCGAGACGCTGTTGCCGACGCGGCAGATATTGCCGTCAACGTCCCTGTAGGCATAGTCATTGTCCGGAAGGGGCCACGGCGAGCCGATATAGTCGTATTTAAGAAACTCGTCGCTCCAGTTTCCGGGATGGATCACAAACCCGTCCGCGTGTACGATGAGCGCATAGTCTGTCCGGATATGCGAATAGAGCTCGTAGGTCATCTTGTAATTGAACTTATTGATGTCGTCAAGCTTTGTAGTCTGACTGAAGCGGATACTGCGCGGCAGGTACCAGGGTTTTCTGTCGGAAATCAGGACTGCATCGCCGAAATCGATCCCTCTCATGCTGTAAAGCATCGCGCGGACAGTCTCATACATATTTACGCTGGTCATTGCGGCCAGCGTGACGTCCGGAAGCTGCAGTTTTCCGTTTTTATACTCACTCATTGCCGTCCCGCCAGCTCTTGATAATCCCGGTCCTGCGCTCCAGGGAGCGTATGACCTTCCTGGAAAAATACATGCCGTACAGCATCTTCGCCCTCGCCCTGCGGGCGGCATAAAGGATCTTCCCGGGCCTTTTGTTGAGACCCTCGTACACCGGGGAGCTTTCCTTGTAGCTTTCCAGCTCGCTCCTGCACTGCGCGGCGGTGAACAGGTCTCCCTTTTTGTCCATATAGTTAAAGCAGCTGTAAATATTCTGCTCCGAGGCCCAGTAGCCGTCGGAAACGTTATGCCTTGCCCAGTATTTCGGCGCGATCGCAAAGCGGAGCGTTTCGCTTGTGAGCGCGGGGAAAACAGGGAAGGAGGAATTGCCGAGCAGCAGGTATCTCGCGTTCTTTAAGGTGACATAGTCCTTGCCGAGATCGCCGCGGCCTGCCTTATACTCCGGAAGGATCTTGTGCGCGGAATCCACCCTGTCC
>JAEEGL016516996.1_pt1 | contig 10713 bp, 7 predicted proteins | sample 9134231 | NCBI WGS metagenome assembly JAEEGL01 (sample SAMN16246548, study PRJNA631951) | gut metagenome | biome: gut microbiome; feature: rumen; material: fiber-attached | host: Bos | place: Iran: Karaj | collected 2018-10 | reverse complement strand
TATTAACATCATTAAATCATCCATTTGTAATTAAATTAGTAAAAACAATGAAAAATAATTTATGGTGTTTTTTTTTTAATGGAATATTCAACAGGAAAGAGTTTAGAAGTTGTATTAGAACACAGAAAAAAATTTTATAACATATACGAAACTCAATTTTATGGAGGAAGTTTATTTTTAATAATAAAATACTTAAATAAAATGGGAATAATACATAGAGATATAAAGCCATCAAATGTAATGGTAGATGAAAATGGTTATTTAAAAATAATTGATTTTGGTGCTGCAAAAAAAATAGATAAAAATTTTACAAATACAGTAATCGGAACACCATTTTTTATGGCACCTGAAGTTTTAAATGGTACACCTTATTCATTTTCTTGTGATTATTTTTCAATAGGAGTTGTTTTATTTTATTTATATTATGGAAAATATCCCTTTGGACATGGTGTTAATGATGCATTTAAAATATATAAAGAAATATTAAATAAAAAATTATGTTTTGATGGTTTAGATAAACAAAATATAGAATTGAATAATTTATTAACTATTCTTCTTCTTAAAAATCCTAATGAAAGATGTATTAATTTTGAAGTTATAAAACATCATATGTTTTATAATGGTTTTGATTGGGATAAATTATTTATTAAGAAATTAAAAGCTCCATTTATTCCTGAAAAAAGTAATAAATATGGACCTGATTGTTTTAGGAATACTTTTACTCCTTTTTGCTCTTTTATGGATAATGAAAAAGCTCTTGAAAGTTATAAATATCTTTCCTCGAGAATTGAATTTGAACAAATTGAAAAAAATAATAAAATGAATTTATCTGATATGTTAAAGTATAAAAATTGGTTTGATGAGTTTTAATATTTTTTTTTATATTGTAAAATGTGTATTATGAACATATTATATTTTACAGTGTAAATTTTATTTATCAAAATAATTATAATATGAAATTGATTAATTTTAAAATAAATTGTACAAATTATTTTTTTTAATATATATATTTCTGTATTATGAATTAAAAAATGATTGTATATTTTTATTCAAATTTTTTTTTTCAATTTTTATTTATGTATGATGTAATTATTTTAAATATTAAATAATAATATTATTAATTTATATAATATGGGTTGTTCATCTTCAACAGATAATACTCAATTATTAAAATTTCCTCCTAATTTAAATGGAATAAAAATATTACCAATAAATACTCAAAAAGAAAATTATTTCGCAACTCGAGAAAAATATTCTGCAATAATGTTAAATAATCAAATAAATAAATTTTTAGAAGATTCAATTCCTGAAAGTCATGTATATTTTTCTAAGTTTATAGATAATGCTTATGAGAAATTTTATAATGAATTTAATTCTCAAAAAATGTCTAAATTAGAATTAAGAGATTCATTATTATTACAAGTTTTAGAAAATCAATGTGAAGATATTTTAGATTTTAAATCAATTAATTTTCAAAATTTAATAATTGAAATATATGAAAATACAGAAATTGATAATGTATCATTTACAAAAAATGAGTTATTAAATAATTTTTCATTAACATCAAAAAGATATTTTCCTCAAACACAAAATTATATTTGTGTAAAAGTAATAGACAATCCACCAGAAGAAACAGATATAACAAAAATAAATCAAGGTCAAGGATTAATGAAATATGCATTTGAAAATATAAAATTTAATGAAAAATTTAAAATAAATTTAATGACAATTATTTTAGATGATAAAATGTATTCACATGAAATAAATATAATAAATATTGCTGAAGCAATTAATATAAGAGATACACTTAATGGAGTTTGTATTAATTTTTTAGCAAATAATAATCCAGATTATATAATTAGACCAAATACTAAATATATTTTTGAAGGAATAATCACAAATAAATTTATTTCTGCTTTAAGTGTTGTTGGTAATGAATATAATTCAGTTTATTGTTTACCTAAAGATGTAAAAAGTATATTTTATCAATGTATTAGAGAAGATAGATTGTTTGCTTTTTGTATTTCTAAAATTAAATATACTGAGGAAGAAATTAAGGAATTAATAGCAATTTTATTACCTTTAGAAAGATTAAAATTTATTATTTTAGATTTTGATATTATAAATAGTGAACTTATTAATTATATTGTTAATAATTATTTAAAGAAATGTAAAAAAATTTTATGCTGTTTAATTGCAGGAGGAAATCTTGATATTAATAATGAACAAATTGAAACAGATATTAAAAATTCAAATTCAAATTTTAAATATTTTTCATATGCAAAAAATTTCAATATTTTTTCTGATTAGAAAAATCATAAAAAAACAGTTTTAAAAAAATTTTATTTTAATTTTCTTTAATTCAAATTTAATTTTTTTAAATAAATATTAGATTTAAATAAAAATTTTAAAAACCAATTTTTATCTTAAATATTTTTTTTTAACTCCAAATTTTAACAGAACAATCCATACTTCCACAAGAAGCAATTTTATTCCTTCCATAAATATTAATACATTTCAAATCAAAAATAGTCCAAGAATGTACCATTTTTTTAGTAGAAACAATTTCTAAATTTAAATTTTCATTTAATTTAAATTGAATAAAATTATAGCTTGGAAAATTATCAATAGGATAAGTAACACCGGCTAATAAAGTTTCATCAGGTAACATAATTAAACTTTCTATACCACATTTATCAATATTAGCAACATTAATAATTGCCATTTTTGAAACAGAAATCAAAAATAATTTCTCAGTTGAACCAATACATAAAATATCATCTGTAATCATTACTAAATTATTATATAATCTTGTTGGGATATCATTTAATTCTTTTACATATGTAAAATTATCAATATTATAAAATTGTAATGTCCTCAATCCAACATGACAAACAAATAATTTTGGACTAACTTGTAATAAACCATATATATTTTTTCCAATTTTAAGATTTTTATGATAATCATATTTAGACATATTATTTTTTCTCCAAATATCAATATTTTCACAATCAGATGAAAGTAAATATAATCCATTAATTTCCATTAATTTATATACTGTTGAATTTCTTCCTATTTTTTGTATTTCTTCATATGATTTATTATCATAATTTAATTTAGTTATTACAATCGAATGATCATATGAACATGATGCAATAAATCCACTAGAAAGTTCTATTATATTATTAATATTTTTTTTATGAACACTTACTTCAATTAATAAAGAGTAACTTAATGGTTCATATACTTTAATTAATCCTGATTTATATCCAATTAAAATTAAACCATTTTTTAATTGGAGAAATGTATAATTGTAATTTTTTGATGTTATTGATTTTTCTTCTGTATATTCTTCTATTTTAAATTTTTGTTGAGTATTATATGTTATCTCATGTTTAAATTCTCTTATTTCATTTTCATTTTGTTCTTGTTTATAATCTTTTATTATATTTGATAAATTTTCTATATTTTGAGATAATATTTGTAAATTATTTTCTATTTCATCTATTTTTTTATTTGAATCTTCATATTTTTTCATTATAGTTTCATTTACTGTTATTATTTTAGCAACTTTTTTATTTAAATCAATATGATTTAAAGCAATTTTTTTAATTTGTTTGTCAATTGTTGAAATTTTACCATCTCCTTTAAAACTTACAACTTCTTCTTTTGGAATTATTTTTTTATTTAAATCAAAAGATACAGTATCAGTTTTTTTTAAATAAGTAACAGTAAAAATAATTTTCATAATATTTTGTTTATGAGGATTTAAAGAAATTTTTATAGTATCAACAAATTCATATAATGCTTCAATTAATTCTTCTGGACTTTCTGCTCCTTTTAAATATTTATGTTTTTTTTTTGCATCTAAAAAAGTTATATTTGATAAATAAATATTATTTTTATCATCTACTTGAACACATGAAAAATCAATTGAATTATTTGATGCTTTAACATTAAGTAAATATTCTTTTCCTTGTTCTGAAATTTTATAATCTATTATTTCTTGTTTTGTGTCATCGTTTTCATTACTTTCTTCTTCTTGTTTATTTTCTTCTTTTATTTCTGATAAAATTTCATTTTTTATTTCTTTTTTTTCTTCAGGTATTTTGCTTTTTTCAATTTTTTTCTCTATTTCTTTTTCTTTTTCTTCTTCTTCTATTTCTTTATCTTTTACTGATTGACTATTGTCTGAACTTTCTTGTTCCTCTGACATTTTTAAATAATTTTAAAATAATAAAATTTAATTATTTAATTTGAAAAAACAATAAAATTAAATTATTTATTTTATAATAATAATAAATTTAATTAGACATAAAATTTTAATATAATCTCAATATCTAAACACCATACGGTGTATGTCATTTTATACAATATCTTTTCACATCTCTTTTTCATTTTCATTTAATGAAATTAAAAAATTAAGTATAAATTCTTCACAATTAAATAAAAAAAATAAAAAATTATTATTATAAAAAAATATATAAAAAAAAGTAATAAAAATATATAAAATATAATGGAATCAACTGTTAAAAAAATAAAATTAGAAAAAGGGAAAAATTACTATTTTATATGTTACTCATTAGTCAGTGGAGGAAAATCAACATTATTTGAAAGTATGATATCAAATATAAAAGATGATCCAGACTATAATTACATACTTGTATCAAGTGATCAAGTAAGAGATGAATTAGCAAAGAAATTAAATGAAAAAGAAAAAGATAAAACATATAAACAATGTTTTGAATTAGTAGGTAAAAACACTGCAAAAGAATTTGATAGAAGAATAGAAAATTTTGTTAAAAACTCAGATAAAGATAAAATAAATATTATATTAGTTGATAAAAATTATCCACAAGGAATAAATAAATTTTTATCAAAATTTTGTCAAAATAAAGAATTAAATTATATAATTGTTTTATTACCAAATATAACAAATCCAATAAAAAGTTCAAAATATTATTATCCATATAGCGTTGATTATATAATACAATGTTATTTAAGATTAAAACATAGAGTTGGACATGAAAATTTAAATGGTGACGATGAAGATAGTAAATATATTTATCTTTCATTTTTAAAATTATTTAATAAATTCAGATTTGAAACTGGAATTAATACAGATGATCAATATGTTGATAATGTTTTTTATAAAGCAATATCTTTTACTGATGAATCAAATAATTTTTCTTTTGAAGGAGAATTTGAAAAATTTTTCTCAAAAACAATGGGAAAAATAAAAGCTTTTGATATTGAATCAATGAAAAATCATCATGGTGAACAAATAGAATCATTCTTCAAGTTTATTGAAGATAATTATGATAATAAAAATTTATTTATGGATACAAGAGAAAAGATAAAAGAAGAAACAAAAGATATATTAATCAACGGTATATAAACAATAGATAAATATTTAAATTATAAAAAAATATTTATTTAATTTTTTAATATTATTATTAAAAAAAAAATAAAAAATACTTAAAATAAAAATATTAAAAACCTAAAAAAAAAATAAATATAAAAAAAAAAATGGGTGAATTCCTAAGTCAACCAAACAAAGAAAAGCACAGTGAAGATGGTGAAAATTCATTTGTAAAATACAAAAAAATATAAAACCTTAGTTACGTTATGGTGTATGTGGAATGCAAGGATGGCGTAAGAGAATGGAAGACGCACATATAACAAAAATAGATTTAGGTGAATCAAAATCACTAAATTTATTCGGAGTATTCGACGGTCACGGTGGAAAGGAAATAGCTCAATTTGTAAGTAATCATTTTTCAGACGAATTTATCCAAAATAAAAAATATTTAAACGGTGACATAAAAAATGCATTAAAAGAAACATTTATAAAAATGGATGAAATAATGCAAACATTAAACGGTAAAGAAGAAATAAAACAATACGCACGTAAAAGTAAAGAAGAAGATGAACTTCAAAGTATAAATGAACCACCAAATCCTCAAATGAAAATGTTTTCTCAATTAATACCTCAAAAAAATCCAGAAAGTGATGAAATATCATTAAGAACAGGATGTACTGCGTGTGTCTGTGCAATAGAAGAAAAAAGTAAAAAAGTATATTTTGCAAATGCAGGTGATTCAAGAGTAGTTATATGTAAAAAAGGTAAAGCAATTCCAATGAGTGTAGATCATAAACCTGATTTAGAAAAGGAGAAAGATAGGATATATAAAGCTGATGGGTGGATTAGTGATGGTAGAGTTAAAGGGAATTTAAATTTAACTAGAGGATTAGGTGATTTAGAATATAAAAGTAATAAACATTTAAAACCTGAAGAACAAATTATTACTGCTGATCCTGATATTTTGAGTAATGATTTTAATAATGATGTTGATTTTATTATTGTTGGTTGTGATGGGATTTGGGATTGTTTAAGTAATCAACAAGCTTGTGATTTTGTTTTAAGTAGGATTCATAAAGATAAAAATCGAAAGTTAAGTAAGATTATTGAGGAAATGATGGATGAGATTTGTGCTACTGATTTGTATAATGAAACTGGTGTTGGATGTGATAATATGACTTGTATGATAATTGTACCTAAGAAGTTTTAAGATTGTGTTTGTTTTAAAAGTATATTATGGGTTTTTTTTACTATTTTTTTCTTTTTTTTCTTTTTTTTTGGGGTTTTATTTTTATTTTTTTTTCTATTGGGTATTTTGGTTTTTTTTATGTTTTATGTTTTTTTGTTTTTTTGTTTTTTTAAATTTTTGATTAAATGGTTGTTTTGTAGATATCTAAAATTATCTAAATTTAAAAGATTGGTAAATATTTAAAAATTGTTTTAAATAAAAAAAATTGTTTATTTTAATTTTTTTTTATAGATTAATATAAAAATAAATAAAACAACAATATAAAAAATGGAAGTATCAGAATATATAGAAGAAATAAACAAAATAAATTTAAAAGAATCAAAACCAACATTAAACCTAACAATAAACAAAGAAGAATTTCAAAAACTACTAAAAACAAAATATGAGAATTCAAAACACATAGTAAAAAGTACAATAATAGACGAAATGATAGAACAACAAAACATAAAATACTTAATAAAATATTTAAAAATAGACAATACGAAAAATAAACCAATTTTAATAGATAAAAAAGAATTTAAAGACCCATTTGCACCACCATTAGCAGAAGATATGATAGTATCAGATAATTTTTGTAATTTTAACTTCCATAGAATTCTTTTTACAAAATTTCCTTTATTTAAAGAACAAGTTCTTTTAGTTTCAAGAGATTTTCTTTCTCAATATACACATTTAACAATTGAAAATATTAGAGATTTACTTTATTTAAATTATTTAATTGATGGTTTTGGTTTTTTTAATGGTGGAATGAAATCAGGTGCATCACAACCGAGAAAACATTTACAAGCTGCTCCTTATTCTTCTCTTCCTGAAAGAGATTTTGGTATTTTTAAACATATTAAAAATAATGATAATTTAGATAAAATTAATTTTAGTAATTTAAAATATTTTAATGCTTTTACTATTAAGGATTTAAATAAAGAAAATATTAAACACATCCTTTTTAAATTTGATGATGAGTTAATTCAATCTAATTTAAATTTGGGTTTAATTGAATTTTCTAGTATTGTTTTGTTGAATATTTATAAAATTGGATTGAAATTTTTAGGAATTGATGAAAAAAATGAAAAAATTGAAAATGATTATAGTTTACTTATTACTGAAAATTTTATGTTTTTAACTACTAGAAAAGCACATGAAGTTTTTATTTCTGAAAAGGATGAAAAAGAAAATAATTTTATTAATTTAAATTCATTAGCATTTTTCTTTATTATTGTTTCAAGAAGTCCTGAACAAATTGAAGAAATGAAAAAAGGGAATATTATAAAAGATGTTTTAAGTAAATTATAAATATAAAACAGAAAATTTCCTACAATTTAAAATAACTAACTATTTAAATATTTATAATAATTATAAAATAAATTACTAATTAGAAGGAAAAACTATTATTATTAATATTTACAAAAAAAATTCAAATATAATATTATATAAAGGATAATAAGGAAATGTAAAAATAGAAATAACTAAAGGTAACCAAATTAATAGAATTTTAACTAGAATATTCAAAATTCTTTTAAATATTCTTTTACATTTATTATATTTTAAATGTTTTTTTCTTTTTAAAACAGTCATTGATATAGTTAAAAATTTGGTAATTGTTTTATTATCCTGATAAGTAAGAGGTTGATTTATTACATCCTCATAAGGAATTAAATAATCCACAATTTTAAATAATAAAAAAAATAAAAATATAAAAAATAGAATATAAGACACGAAAAATAAACATAAATTTTCAAAATAACTATTATATCTTTTTTGAGTGAAAGAATTTGAATGTTTATTTTTCCATAAAAAAAATCTATAATTTTTACAACATTTTTGACTATAAGTATTAAAATGATCAGTATCAACTACTTTAAAACAAAATTTACATATACTTTTAAAACAATTTAAGCACTTTAAATGATTACTTAAAGTTTTACCAAATAAGGATGGTAAATTACAACATGGACAAAAACATTCTCGAAACATATTATATATTAAATATTCATCATCATTTTTAGTAATTGATAAAACGTTTTTTTTTGAATATTTTTGTAATATTGAATTTATTTCTAATTTTGATATTTTTTTATCAACTGTATTTATAGTACTTGATTTTTTTGTTCCTTTTGTATATGAAGATAATGTCTGTTTCCCTCCTAATTGTAAAGCATTATTATTCAAATTGTTTTGTTGTTTTTTATTGAAATTTTGTTTATTATTTATTAATCTTTCATAATGTTTCTGAGATATTATATTTTTTAAGAAAGATATTGATGATAAAACTTTACTACATTTATAAAATGGACATTTTAACTTCAATTCACCTTTTTCTATTAAATCTTCATAAAAACTTTTTCCACAATTTATACAAAGTGTATGATTACAAATTGGTAAAAATATAAATTTATTTGAAGGTTTTAATAAATCACAAATATTACATATTTGTTGATTATATATGCTAAAATTATTTTTTTTATTAATATAATCATCTTGAAATATTTTTTCTTCATTAATATGTATTTTAGATATTTTATTTATATCTTTAAATTTGTGATTTCTTTGATTATAAGTTTTATTTCTTTCTTTTTCAGAAGATAAAACAATATTTGAATTCATTATACATGTTTTATGATTAGGACAATTATATAAAATTGTTTTATTTTTTTCAAAATTATCATCATCAACTGTATTTACTAATTGAATAAATGAATCTTTATTTGAATTTGTTAAATTACTATCATTTAAATCTTTTTGGGAATAAAGAAATAAAATAGTTTGTTTTAATTTATTAAAAGTCCAACTTGGATTTGAAAAATTTTCAAGTTTTTCACTACATAAAGAAAAAATTAATGTCTTTCCTCCACATTCTATTACTATATTACTTGAATTTTTTTCTGTTGATTTTTTCTTTCCTGATTTCCTAAAATAAAACATTACTTTACCATTAACGGAATTTTTTTCATCAAATGTTTTTGATTTATGTCTTTTATAATTTTTCATAATTAAAATTTATTCAATTTTGATTAAATGTTTTAAAATTATCAATAAAAAACTTTATTACAATAAAAATTATATAAATGAATATTTTTGAAATTCTTTTTATTCATTCAGTTAATTATTTATTTAATAATTTTTTTTAAGTTATTTTTTAACGATTTTTTTAAATTTTAATATATTGACATATTTATTTATATAATAATATTTTATTTTTATCTATCATAAATAATTCTGAAATTTTAATAAAAGATATTTAATATTTATATTATAAAGAAAAATAAAAAAGAATTTAATTAATTATTAAAATACTATTTTAACTTTTATGATCTATTCCTGGTTGAATATTGTTATAATATAATGTATTTTCATTAAAATTATTTCCAAAATTCATTAAATTCATTAGATTTGAATTTGATTCATATTTAGGAATATTAATAGAATTGTGAAAATTTTGATTATTAACTTCAGGAATATTAATATTAGGAATAGTAATACCTAATATAGGAAAAGGAAGATTAAATATTGGTGGAGGCATAAGACCTAATTGTTGAGGAATAAATTGATTCAAATTAGATGAATTATTCCTTTGAAAAAAATATGATAAAGGATTTTCATTTATATCATTTGAATGAATATTTGAATTTAAATTCATATTATTATTTAAAAAATTATCATTTATTTGATTAAATTGAAAACTATGATTCGGTATAAAATTATTTGATAAATTAATACTAATATTATTATTATTATTAATAAATTTTTCATTTGGAAATAAATTATTATCATCATTTATATTATTGTTATTGATATTATTATTAATATTATTCATATTATTAAAATAAATTCTATTACTTGAATTTATTTCATTTATAAAATCATTCTTTTCTATTTTCTCTTTTTCATCAAAAAATGAAATAAAATTCATATTTCTTTTTTTCCCAAGATTATTATTATCATTAATATCATTACGTTTATTTTGATTTTTTATTTCATTTGTAATATAACTATTAGTCTTATTTGAAGAATCATCCGATAATCCATGATTTAAATTATTATTGTTTTCTGTTTTATTTATTATTTGTATTATTTCATTCATTTTAGTTAATTCTTCCATTTTAGT
>JAEEGL016056688.1_pt1 | contig 10713 bp, 7 predicted proteins | sample 9134231 | NCBI WGS metagenome assembly JAEEGL01 (sample SAMN16246548, study PRJNA631951) | gut metagenome | biome: gut microbiome; feature: rumen; material: fiber-attached | host: Bos | place: Iran: Karaj | collected 2018-10 | reverse complement strand
CTCTTAATCTCTCTAGCTATTGTTAAAATTCCAGAAAACGTTCCAAGAAAAATAAATAGTATTAAGAAATACACTCTGCATTTACTTTCCTTAAGAGTTTTCCACATATTAGTAACAAACCCACAAACAATAATAACGTCTATAAAATAAACAATGTAGAAAAGTTTATTATTATCATACTCGTTTGGTTGAAATACTATCAATTCTGAAATAATGAACAGTGGCAAGCATGAAAGAAATACTTTTTTAGTCTCTTTGTCCGCATTAAAAAATGCCGGAATAATTAGTAGAGCGATTATTCCCCAGTTCTTAACATAGAACCATATATATGATTCCTTCCATCCATTAACCCAGTTAAAATGATATTGTAGGAACGATTGATTTCCGCTAGTTTGTGAAAACGTCCAATAGAACAACTGTGGAAAAGCAAATACTGCTACAATGCCTCCATAAATTGCCCAGTTAATAATATAGGATATTCGTTCTTCTTTTGTTTTGTTGTTAAAGAAGAATATGAAGAATGCTCCTGCACTGATTAATCCTAATGCCAAAAAAGAATGCGTATGAATCATTGGCATGCAAGCTGCAATACACCCTAGCACTATAAAGCTCTTTCTTTTCTTTCCAAGTAGGCCTTCTAGTAAAAGCCAAATGCAAGGAAATATTATTGCCCATCCTGCCATAGTTGTCCTTTGAGGAACAATCATATCACAAATAGTGTTAGACCAGCGTACATTGTGCTCGTTATAGTTTGTTGGCGTATGATACCATTCGTCAAAAATACGAGTAAAGTTTTCTGGTTCCTCTATTGCGTTATCCATGAAATATGCAAATCCAAACCCACCACAAAGGAAGATTAAAATCACAGATAATATAGATGCCATTTTCTTTTGGGTGATTTTGAAAGCAACGAAATAGATGCCCATTGCAATAACTAGTGTAAGAACAATACTAGGAATGATAATACAAGTTCTTAATGAGGTTCCAAAGATTAGCAAGCTTGAAGAAAGCATATCAACAAAAAATGGATAGTTTAGTTTTTCACCATTTAGTAAAGGATAGTTAGGAGGAAAGACTCCTTGCTCTGCAATGCTTGTTATAAATGCAAGATGCATGCTTAAATCGCCAAATGTAGATTGTCCACTCGCATATCCTTCACCATCTTTATGCTCCCCTAGCACATGGTTTCCAAAAATAATTCCTACTAATAATGTCACAGGAATAATTAATGCGCAAAAAATATTCCAATTCATACAACACTTGTTTTCTATACCAAGCCAAGATTTAAAATCTTTATTCTTCCCCTTGATTAGCAAGATAGCTGAAATTACTCCAGTAATTAGTATTAATACTATATGAGCTAATTTATTGAAGCCAAATATCAGTGATGGTATGCATATCCCCGCCATTAAAATTACATTTCCTATAGCCAGTCCCATCCACAAACTAAAGAAAAATCCTTTGTCTTTAAAAATTGCCCTGCTGACAATAAAGCCATTAATTAAAAAATATAAATAAACAATTATTCCTATCATTTTTTCTCCCAATTGATATGCTATAAAAAGCATAGTATTAAAACGTATAATTTATGTTATCACTGGTATTTTTCATTGTCAAACGGGCGTAGCAAGTTATTATAATAATCTTTTATTCTTCGAAAAAAGGCATAAAAAAACATCTCATATTGAGATGTTTTTTATTTGATTAATATCCTAATTTATCAAGCATTGACTCAACTGCAGACTTATTAGTTTCAGATGTATGGACAAATATAAATGTGTTATCAATTCTAGAAACAACATAGAATTCGCCATTTGTAACCATAGTTGATTTATTGTAATTCATGCCAGACATTGAAGTTCCAGCATATGGGCTCCCTTTTGCCGCTTCCATTGTACTTAAATTTCCCTGATATGAGCTAATTGCATCACTTTCATTAACTGTTTCAAAATATTCAATTTGGAAAGACTCACTAGGGTCAACTGCAAGTAACACACTCTTTGCCAAATCTGAATCATATTGTGATGTAATATCTACTACTCGATAGCCTTCAGCCTTAGCCATTTGGCTAAATGTTTCACCAGTAATCGATGTTTTAGAAAGGCAACCAGTAAGTGATATAGCAATAACTATAAGTGTCATAATTAATAATAAACTAATAATTTTATTCTTCATAAAACTACCTCCTCTTTTGTGCGAATATAGCTTAACGCTACCATAATGATATTATACCACAATTCTTGGCCTTTTTCACTCTTGACTTTTATGTCGACTAGTGGTATAATATGCGCCGTGAAGTCAATGAGACTCACAGGACTGTAGGACTTAAAAGGAGGCAAAACTAGGATGTTTTCTTGGGGAAAAAAGAAGGCCAACTCTCTCACCCCTGAGCTCCGTGAAGAACTGAAGGAGGCCATCAATAACATGGATGGTTTCCACCACGAGATCATAACCGATGACCAGCTTCTGGAGATTACCCCTATTATGGGATCTGAAGCTAGTTTCGGGAACCTGATGGTCTTTGGCATACAGTATGGCGACCTAACTGTTAACGCCGCCGTATTCCCTGACCGTCAAGCACCTGATCGTCGTGTCGTTCTCAAAAAAGTTTGCTGGTGAAATTAATCGAGCTACCCAGAAATGGGTAGCTCGTTTTGTTTTATTTTGTAACAATGCTATTAAGATTTATTCCGTCTGTTGTATCCGTAACTATAATGCTTATTAGGTATTCTCCAACTCTTGTAACATAATAGTATTGCTTCATTGTAATTCCATACATAGATGCTTGTGTGTTAAGCTTTAGAAAAGTCTTATCAGCAAGTGTAACTTCTTCTGTTTCTCCAATTGTGTAACTAATGCTTTCTAATTTTTCTAATTGAGTTTTCAATGCTTCAATATATACTGACTCACTTATATAAGAAGCAACTTTTTCTCCCATAACTTGAATATTACTTCCAGATTCTTCATCTGACAAATATGCAAATCTTACAGAATTTAGCTTTGCTAACTCAACTGCTTGATCTAACTCATCATCTAATATCTCTTTAGATAGATTCATTAATTCAATTATTTGCTCTTCAGTATATCTTGTCCAACCATTAGGCACGTTTATTTTAAATCCAAGGAAATCATTAGTATAAACGTTTCCATTCCATGTACCTAATGTAATGTTTGATGTAGTATTATCTTTTTTTGCTTCAGTTACTGTAGGTTTTGTAGTGACAACATCTTGCACATCTTCTTTAATCTCAGTTGGCTTCTCTGTTACTGTCTCCTCTGGCTTTTTATTCCCACCAAAATCAAATGAAATTGAACATGCCGAAAAAACTAGTGTAGTTATTATAACAGCTGCTATTAATAGAATTATCTTTTTCATAAAATCATCCTTTCTCTTTACCTATATTTAATTATAACAAATGAGCATGCAACTACAATATTTTTTTCAGCACATTAAGTATTATTCGCCTGTATAGCAATTTTTTTACAGAAAATGGCTATTTTTCGGGTGTTAGACACCTATGATAGGGGCTAGTTCAACTCCTTTGCTCCCACATTATGTTGACTAATTTGCCTAAATGGTGTATAATCTCCGTGGTTTAAGTCATACTCTTTCCCCTTATATTCTATTATGTGAGAGGAAATCCTCTGGCATAGTAGTTCACACTCTTTATTCCCTCAACCCAACAAAAATAAAGGAGGATTGGTTATGTATTACGTGCTCACAGCTCTTTTTCTGGTCATCTACGCCTACTTTTTCTTCAACCGAAAGAACCCTATGGGGTCCTGCGCTATGAGAGTGATCGCATCAGCTGGATTAGTAGTTTTAAATTTCTACGAAACAGCCATGAAGGTCCGTAACGGCAACAATACTCTTTTGACCGTTGGCTTAGTTCTTCTTTGGCTTTTCCTTGCAGTTTGCTCCGCATATGACCTGGGTAGAGAAGATGAGCAGAGGCTTTCAAGGCTGAAAGAACAAGAAAAAGAAATAGAAGCCCCGAAAAATCAAGCTGAGTAATTCGTTTCAGGCAACCAAGCAATTATGTAGTTTACTGCATGAAGGCTTGGTTGCTTTTTTATTAAAAAAATTAAGATTTAACTGCAATACTGTTTCATTATTATTAATCCAATTGTAGCAAATCATGCTAGATGATAGTATTTTATGGGGAGTTATAATATTTTAGGAGATAATATGGACGCTAAAGATTTTGTTATAGCTATAATTTGTTTATCGACAGTTCCCGTTGGTTTTGCACAACTGATTAGAAGCACAAACTCATATAATGCTTTATCTTCAACTACGTCAAACGAGTATATTGTCGATACCTCAAATTATCAAAATGAATATGAATTAGTAAAGTCAGAAGATATAAATAGTTTTACCGCGGGTAGTGACGCACCGGAGGCTAGCTCGGATGAAGTTTCATCTTCAGTTGATGCCTTGCCTGACATAGAAAGTAATTCCGGAGAGGCACCATCTTCAACGACAACAATCACAATGAACTTTGCAGGTGACTGTACACTTGGTTCTGATAGTAACTTTGGATATAAGAATACATTTTTTGATGTATTCGATAGACAAAATGGAAACTATAAATACTTCTTTGAAAATATGCAAAGCCTTTTTGCCAACGACGATTTAACGGTTGTTAATCTTGAAGGAACTTTTACAAATAACACAAAAAAAGTTTCAAAAAAGTTTAACTTTAGAGCACCTCCAGAATATGCTAATATTCTGCTATCTGGAGATATTGAACTTGTGAACTTAGCGAATAATCATACTGCAGACTATGGAGAAATTGGATTCAATGATACAATTCAAACATTGAAAGAAAACAATATTCCATATTATGCGTATGATAACTACTACATTTATGAAAAAGATGGCATTAAAATAGGATTCGCAGGGCTTACTAAAATATGGGACGGAACAGTTGAAAAAAGAATAAACAATGCAATAGACTATTTTAATGAGAATAATTGTAGCGCAAAAATTATTACTTTCCATTGGGGAGTTGAAAGAGAATATAAGCAAAACAGCACCCAACAAAAAGTAGGAAGATATGCTATAGACCGTGGTGCAGATTTAGTAATAGGTCATCATTCTCATGTAATTCAAGGAATAGAGCAGTACAATGGAAAGTATATTGTATATAGCCTATCTAACTTCTGCTTTGGTGGAAACACAAATCCGCCAGATAAAGATACATTTGTATTTAATGTTTCTTTTGAATTTGACAACAATAATCTAACAGACATAAATGCTAGAATATATCCGGCAAGAGTATCAAGTGTAAATAACAAGAATGATTATAAGCCTACACTAGCCGAAGGTTCGGAGTTTACTCGAATATTAAACAAAGTTCTAAAATACAGTAATATTAAGGCTTACGACGATGGAAGAATTATAAAATAACAAGCATTATTCCCTATTTACATTGGCTAATCACTTGACATTACAGATTTTAAGATATATAATATGCGCTAGAAAACCAAATGGAAGACAAAGTAGATTCAAGGTTTCTTTTAGGGAGAAGCACTCAAACCGGACTGAAAGGTGCTTTAAGAAAACAGTTTCGAAAAACTACCTTCTCAAGGTGCTAGTGAATAAGCTAGACGTGCTCATCACGTTAAGATGATTTAATTAAGTTAAAGATAGGATGGAACCGTGAGATATCACTCCTAAGAAGCATTTGTGTGTTCAAGTGTTTCTTGGGAGTTTTTTATATAAAAAAATCAAGTTTGCATCAAAATCAATGCATCACAAGGAAAATACGAAGTTGAGGATCGGAAGCGTATAAATGATACGTTGAGCACCGAAACGAGTATTTGACGAAGTGAGGCGCGATTTTCATGCAAACGAAAGGGAGGAAAATAAAATGTTGAACATTACATTAAAAGATGGTTCTTCACTTGAAGTAGAAGAAGGCAAATCAATCTTAGAAGTAGCAAAGCAAATTTCTGAAGGACTTGCTAGAAATGCTACTTGCGGAGAAGTTAACGGAGAGGTAAAAGACCTAAGGTATGAACTAAAAGAGAATTGCAATCTAGTAATCCATACTTTCTCTGAAGATGATTTAGAAGGAAAGAAAGCTTATTGGCATACAACTTCTCATATCATGGCACAAGCTGTTAAAAGATTATTCCCAGAGACCAAGCTTGCAATTGGCCCATCAATAGATGAAGGCTTCTATTATGATTTTGATCCGATTGAAAACTTTGGTGAAGAAGAAAAAGCTAAGATTGAAGAAGAAATGAAGAATATCATCAAAGAAGATATTCCAATAGAAAGATTTTCTCTTCCAAAGGACGAAGCTTTAGAGCTTATGAAAAATGAGCCATACAAAGTTGAATTAATTAATGACTTGCCAGAAGGCGAAGAAATAAGTTTCTATAAGCAAGGAGATTTTACAGACCTTTGCGCTGGCCCTCACCTAATGAGTACTGGAAAGGTTAAAGCTGTTAAGATAATTAATTTTGCAGGAGCTTATTGGAGGGGTTCTGAAAAAAATAAAATGCTTCAAAGAGTTTATGCTATATCTTTCCCAAAAGCATCTGAGCTTGAAGACTATTTAGCAAAACTTGAAGAAGCAAAAGAAAGAGACCACAGAAAAATTGGTAAGGATTTAGGAATCTTCATGACTACAGACTTAACAGGTAAAGGACTTCCTTTATATTTGCCAAATGGATATATAGTTTGGGAACAACTTGAAAACTATATCAAAGCAAAGGAAAAGAAAATTGGATATAAGCATGTTTTAACACCACCTCTTGGAAATGTTGAACTATACAAGACATCAGGTCACTGGGCACATTATAAAGATGCTATGTTTCCAAAGATGGAAGTTGAAGGAGAAGAATTTGTTCTTCGTCCAATGAACTGTCCTCATCATATGATGATTTATGCAAATGATATTCACTCATATAGAGACTTGCCAATTAGAATTGGTGAAATTGCAAGAGACTGTAGATTTGAGGCAAGTGGTACTCTAAAAGGAATTGAAAGAGTAAGAACATTCTGCCAAAATGATGCTCACCTATTTGTTACTCCAGAGCAAATTGAATCTGAATTTAAGAGCGTTGTTGATTTAATCCTTAGAGTATATAACGAGCTAGGAATTAAGAACTATAGATTCGAATTATCTTTAAGAGATCCTGAAAATACAGAAAAGTATTATCCAGATGATGAGATGTGGAATAACGCAGAAAACAGACTAAGACAAGTACTTAATGACATTGGAATCGATTACATTGAAAAGAAAGGTGAAGCTGCATTCTATGGACCAAAGCTAGACGTTCAAGTTAAACCTGCTGTTGGAAACGAATATACACTTTCTACTTGTCAATTAGACTTCTGCTTGCCTATGAGATTTAATCTAGAGTATGTCGATAAAGATGGCCAAAAGAAAACACCTGTAGTTTTACATAGAGCTGTATTTGGAAGCATCGATAGATTTATGGCATTCTACCTAGAAGAAACAAAAGGTGCACTACCACTTTGGCTATCACCAGTTCAAGTAGAAGTAATGCCTATTACAGATAAGCAATTAGATTATGCAAAACAAGTAGCTGACAGACTAAGAGAATTAGATGTTAGGGCAGAACTTGATGATAGAAATGAAAAGATCGGATACAAGATTAGAGAAGCACAAGTTCATAAAGTTCCATATATGCTTGTTATTGGAGATAAAGAAATTGAGGCAAATAGTGTGGGTGTAAGGCATAGAAAAGAGGGCGACTTAGGTGCTATGCCACTAGATGAATTTATAGCTAAGGTCAAAAAACAAATCACAGATTATGAACTAGATTAAGAGTTTCAAAAACGGGGACACGACAAGTTCGCATCAGAGCCAGCAGCTGGCTCTGATGCGAACTTGTTGTGTCCCCGGAGATTCCAATTTCTTCACACTTATTTTATTTTTCTTGCTTCTAAATAATATCTTTTATCATAGCTATGACCCATTGAGAATGTTTTTCTTGGAAGAGCTCCATCTACAATAACAGTTTTAAACAAATCTCCTTTTGCCATTGACTCTAAAATGATACCAGCATTATTTGGTTTTGTAGCAAGTTCTCTAACAACTTCTTCACCATGGATGTAATCAATTTTGCCTTTATGTTCCTTTAAATACTCATCCAAGAAGATTTGAATAGAACCTACTGGAATATTTGACTTTGGATTTGAAATATATAACACTTCATCCGCATTTTCTGTAATTAACTCAAACTTCTGGCCATTACCGTCAGTATTTATATCATAATATGCTTTTAGATTATTCATAAAATCATCTATATCTAAGTCAAATAGCACACGATGAATCGCCTCAAATTCCAGTGCATCACTATGCAAGTTCACAATTTCAACTAAAGCATATCTTGCAGGGTTATTTAAATACTCTTCTTCAGGCATAGTCTCTTTAAGCTTTTCGTAGCAAGCCTTTGCAGTTGCTAGTGAATGATTTCCGTCGCCCATTGCAAAAAGAAGTACACCTTTGTCTTTGACATCATATCTTTTTTCAAAATAATCCTTGTCTGCTAGTTTTTCAAGTTTTGTTATTACTTCATCGGCAACCTCAGATTTAAGATTATATCCCTTAATATGTCCGCCTTTTTGCATCAAGTCAAAATCATATACAACATCATCTGCAGATACTTTAGATTTTAAGCTTTCAATTATCTCTTTGTTCTCGTCATCAATTAATATCATAATATGCGGAAGTTCCAAAAGAGCATTTTCTCTAACTTTAACTCTTGGCGGAATCCTCTCTAGCACTGTCTTTTCTGTAGCTCTAATTAATGTTTGAGAACCCTTTTCATAAGAATAATCTTCTAAATCTACAACACCAATTATTCCTTCTCTAACTTTTCCATCAAATTGCGTTCTTTCTATGTAGAACATTGAATCTTTATATTCATCAAATAAATCTTGTTCAAGCATAGATTTCATGTTGTCGTTAATCTTTTTAATTCTGTCTTGAACATCAGCTTCTTCAAGATAAATTTCTGGCAAAGTCAAATTCAACGTTGATGGATTGTCTCCAACGATTTCATTTACTTCGTTCCAATATGAAGGCTCTGAAGTATATTGATCACACGCTACTACACTCCATTTGTGCATGTCAACAGTTTTCTTTGGTATTAGAATATCCGCTTTTTTAAAAGGTATTCCCATGTTCTTTCCTCCTTTATTATTTTTCATAAATACATGCTAACATGTAATGATTATTTTTCGAAAGGTATTGCCAAAGGCTTCCGACTTCTTAATGATAGGCATTTATAGTAGCAAGAAAATTTATGGACGGGAGCACGAATTGTGCGACCAGGTGTCCATAAATTTTCTTAGCTAGTGTTAATGCATATCATTTAGTGTCTTAGAAGCCGACGCCTACCTTGAAGAAAAATAATTATTACATGTTAGCATATGTATTTATGACAAAATGATAATCTATTTATATTTTCACATTTCTCTCTCGTTACTTGGCCTTTGTTCACGAAGATTTCCTAGTTGTGAAATAATTCCATTTAAGTCCATTACGTATCTCGTAATATCTGGCATAGGCATTACTTTTCTAACTTGCGGACCGCATAGTTCTCCATACTTGCCTACAAGCATCTCTGCTCTTCTGTCTTCTCCTCTTGCAGTCTTTTCAGCATTATAGATATCATTGACTCCGCCAGGCCCATCCATACGAACTTTAAATATTCCCTCAAACGATTGCATAAGTTGTCTTAATCTCATGCTTTGTGATTCGTCTCGTGAGCAGTCTAAACCTAGCATTATTTCTGCCATTATTTGTCTAACACTATAAGTATGATTTGAACCAATTCCGCCAATATTAATTTCATTTTGAAAGGCCCTTAATTTTGAAACCTGTTGATTTATTGTTGCAATTGTTCTGGCTTTTTCTTCCTCTTTCTTCTTTCTTCCAAAAAATCCTGTGTCCTGATTGGCTACTGTTTGCCTTCTAGACTGAAGTATAGATTCTTCTTGAGCTATGCGGATTTCTAGCACCTCTTGCAAAACTGCTCTTTTAAACTCGTTTTCAGTTGCAGAAACTATGTTAGGAGCATTCTTAGCAACTGCATCTCCTAACCTAGCTAGTTGATCTCTTATTGAATATCCTCCGCGGCCTTTGGTATCAAAAGCTGTGTGACCTTCAGGACTAATGGTGAGATAATTTCCAGACCTTTTTAATCCTTCGATTGCTCTTGTTAAATCGCGAATAGGAGAATTAAACTTTAGTCCATTTCTACTAGCTATTTTTCCAGCATGTTCTAATTGAACTTGGCAATTAGCCATTCGAGTATATGCTTCACTTTGCATAGCACTATCAACCGAGCCAAATATCGCTCCTCTAATGTCGTCGGCTCTTGCCGTTCCTTGGTTAATTGCTTCCCTTTTTCTTCTTTCTTCAGCTTCTCTTTCTCCTATAACAATATCTATTTTACTCTCAATCTCATGTTCTTTATCTGCACATCTTGCCTCGATTAAAGAACTAAGTTTAGCACGCCATTGAAGAATTTCTTTTTTGATAGTCTCTTCTCTTTGCCTTAACATATCATATTGGGAATTTAGCTCTTTCTCTTTCTTTTCCAGGTATTGTCTAGTCTCAACAATATTATTTATATCTTTCGTTATTTGATAATACTCGACTATCTTGCTATCTATTTCATCAGCCTGACTCATAATCTCATCATAGAGTCTTTTTTGTTCTT
>JAEEGL014529647.1_pt1 | contig 10713 bp, 13 predicted proteins | sample 9134231 | NCBI WGS metagenome assembly JAEEGL01 (sample SAMN16246548, study PRJNA631951) | gut metagenome | biome: gut microbiome; feature: rumen; material: fiber-attached | host: Bos | place: Iran: Karaj | collected 2018-10 | reverse complement strand
TTGGAGAAAACATTACTCTAGAAATTGCAAAACAATATGAAGAAAGTCCAATGATTGAGGTATAGTATGATCAAAATAATAGCAGTAGGCTCTTTAAAAGAAAAGTATTTAGTTGATGCTATCGAAGAATACCAAAAGAGACTACAAAAATATACCAATCTAGAAATCATCGAAGTAAAAGATGAAGGAATCATAGAAAAAGAAAAAGCTTTAAAAGTAGAAGAAGAAAAGATTAGAAAACATCTACAAGAAAGAGATTATCTCATTACTTTAGAAATTGAAGGAAAAGAAATCTCATCCGAGGAATTTGCTTTGAAAATTGATCATATCTTTCAAGAAAACAGTAATATTTGCTTTATCATTGGAGGAAGCTATGGTTTATCAGAATCCCTAAAACAAGAGGCAAACTACCATTTATCTTTCTCGAAGATGACTTTTCCTCATCAATTATTTCGAATACTATTACTAGAACAAATTTATCGTGCATTTAAGATTAATCATAATGAAAGTTATCATAAGTAGGTGATGATATGATAGGAAATGAATGGGATAATCTTCTATCGGAAGAGTTTCAGAAGGATTATTTCCAAGAATTATTAAAATTTATAAAAAATGAGTATAAAGAAAAGACAATATACCCGAAACAAAATGAAGTATTTAATGCTTTTCGTTATACAGATTTCAGTCAAGTAAAAGTTGTGATCTTAGGACAAGATCCCTATCATGGTCCGAATCAAGCAGAAGGATTATCTTTCTCTGTGAAGGATGAAGTATTAAAACCACCTTCTCTTCAAAATATCTTTAAAGAGCTGGAAAGTGATTTAAAAATACCTTTTCCGGAACATAACTCACTCAAACCGTGGGCAAAACAAGGAGTATTATTACTAAATGCTGTCTTAACTGTAGAGGAGCATAAACCAACTTCTCATAAAGAAAAAGGATGGGAAATCTTCACAGATGATGTGATTAAAATTCTCAATCAAAAAGAAACACCCGTTGTATTTATACTTTGGGGTGCTTATGCAAGAAGTAAGAAGAATCTCATTACGAATCCTAGACACTTGATCATAGAATCGGCTCATCCATCTCCGTTTTCTGCGAGAAATGGGTTCTTTGGAAGTAGACCCTTCTCAAAAACAAATGAATTTCTAAAGAAAACCAATCAACAAGAAATTGATTGGCGTATTGAATAAAAAATCCACAGAATTTGTGGATTATTTTTTTATTTTCCTTGGGCTTGTACAGCGGTAATCGCAACAACACCGACAATATCATCAGCACTACAACCTCTACTTAAATCATTAACAGGAGAAGCAATTCCTTGGGTTATAGGTCCATATGCTTCTGCTTTTGCAAGTCTTTGGACTAATTTATAACCAATATTACCAGCATCTAAGTCTGGGAAGATTAAAACATTGGCATGTCCTGCAATCTTACTATCGGGAGCTTTGGAAGCAGCAACTTCAGGAACAATCGCTGCATCTAATTGGAATTCTCCATCTAATAATAAATCAGGATACTTTTCTTTAGCAATCCGTACAGCCTCAACCACTTTATCAACATCGGTATGTTTTGCACTTCCTTTGGTAGAGTGAGATAACATCGCAACAACAGGTTGTTTTTGTACTAATAAATCAAAACTTTTGGCACTACTTGCCGCAATAGCAGCTAATTTTTCAGAATCTGGATTCTGTTCTAAACCAGAATCAGCAAAGATAAAGGTACCATGTTCACCATACTCACAATCTGGTACCACCATTAAGAAAAAGGCAGAAACTAATTCCACTCCAGGTGCAGTTTTAATAATCTGTAAGGAAGGACGTAATGTATTGGAAGTAGAATGACAGGCTCCGGATACTGCGCCATCTGCCATTTTCTTCTTAACAAGCATACAAGCATAATACATATAATCTTCTAGTAATAATCGTTTTGCTTCTTCTAGAGTCATTCCTTTTTCTTTTCTTAATTCATATAGATCATTTGCTAAAGAATCAGTTAATTCACTCGTTGCCGGATGAATAACCTTAGCTTTAGAAATATCACAATCATAAGAATTCTTTTCAATTTCTTCTTCACTACCAATTAATATTAAATCAGCAATTCCTTCTTTTAATATTTTATCCGCAGCTACCATAGTACGATGATCCATCGTCTCAGGTAATACAATCGTCTTTTTATCTTGTTTTGCTCTTTGTTTAATACTCTCAATAAAATCCATATGAACTCCTATTTCTGATTTAAAATCTCAAAGATTTCTCTTTTCTCATTATTATAAAAATCTTTCTTAGAATACTTCTTCGTAATCGCAACTACTTTAGAAGGAAAAGATACAACTAATTTATTAAATTCTACAACCGTATCATTATAAAACTTAATTGCACCAACAATGTTTTCTTCATTATTATTTAATTCTTCTAAAATAGAACATAAAGCATCACTCTTAAATAATTTTTCATTCTCATCTAATATTTTAAATAAATCATTATAGATTTTCTTTAAAGCTAAATGTGTTTCAAAATTATTTTTTTCTTCAAAAGATTCATCAAGTTCTCCCATGACTTCTAATTTTAATTCTTTCTTAATGATAGGACGCGCTCTTTTTAATAACTCTTGTTTCTTTTGTAGATAAATATCAATATCTTCTTCTGCTTTATCAATTTTAATAATAGCTAAATGAAACTTATTATCATAAATCACATATAAAAAAGATAAGAAAGATATTACTACAATAACACTTAATATAATCTCTAACATCATATCACCTCATACTATCTAGATTATAGCAAATTCCCATTCTTAATACAACCAAAGGAAAAGAAAAATAGTAGTTTATTCTTGAATAGTGTGGTATAATCAAGTCAATTGATTTGGAGTTGGTGGAAAGATGCCAAAATGTAAGATAAAAGTCCGAATCCAAAATCCGGATATCGATCAAACAAAGGAAGTAGATGCTATTCTACTAGAGGATACGATAAAGTATTTAGAAGAAGGAAAAACTCATGTAACTTATTCTTATCAAGATAACTCTTTGATTAGAGAAAATAAAGAATTGAAAATGATTTATTCCTTTGATCAAAATACCGGAACAGTAGAAATAAAAGAATATCGTAAAACATTTGATATTCCTTTAAAAGTCCATCAAATAAAAAAAGAAAAGTATGATGTAGAAATTCAATTTCTAGTAGAAGAAAGTCCATTTCTATATAAAATTGAGGTGATAAAATGAGTTTAATCAAAGAATTAGAAAGCAGTATTCAAAAGATTATTCAACAAGCAGGATATGAATTAGAACAATTTACGTTGGAACCATCTAATCGAAGAGACTTAGGAGAATATCAAATTAATGATGCTATGTCTCTAGCGAGTAAAGTTCATGAAAATCCTAGAGAAATTGCCTCAAAAATAGTACAAGAATTAGAAAAAGATCCTAGGTTTACCAATATTAATATAGCAGGTCCTGGATTTATTAATATTAGCTTATCTGATGCTTATACTTATGAATTATTAAATAAGATACAAGAAGATATCTTTGTTAATATTGATAAAAAAGAAAAGAAAAAGATCTTAATCGACTATGGAGGCGCAAATGTTGCGAAAGCTCTTCATGTTGGACATTTGAGAAGTGCTAATATTGGAGAAGCTTTAAAAAGACTTGCGAATCTTTTAGGTTATGAAGCCGTAGGAGATGCTCATCTAGGAGATTATGGAAGACCTCTAGGATTAGTTTTAAAAGAGATAAAGACAAGATATCCGGATTTAGAATATTTTAATCCACAATATCAAGGAAATTATGAAGAGTGTTCTCTTCCTATTACAAATGAAGATCTAGAAAGTATTTATCCGATTGCTTCTCAAAAAGGAAAAGATGATGAAGAATACTTAGAAGATGCTAGAGATATCACTGCCAGAATTCAAAGACATGAAAGAGGATACTACGACTTGTGGAAAAAAGTAGTAGAAATATCTAAAAATGATATTAAAAAGACTTATGATCTTTTAAATGTAAGCTTTGAAATATGGAATGGTGAAAGCGATGAAATGGAGTATTACGACGAATTAAAACAAAAGATTGAAGAATCTGGTGTTTTAGAAGACAGTGAAGGAGCCAAAATAATTGATGTGTCAGAAGAAACAGATACAGCCCCAATTCCTCCATTATTATTTACCAAAAGTAATGGATCAGTATCCTATGAAACAACAGATCTCGCAACCATCTTAGAAAGAGAAGAAACTATTTCTCCAGATGAAATGTGGTATGTTGTAGATGGAAGACAAAGTCTTCACTTTGATCAAGTATTCCGTGCCGCAAGAAAAGCCAAAATTGTAAAAGAGTCCACTGTATTAGAACATGTAGGTTTTGGTACAATGAATGGAAAAGATGGAAAACCATTTAAAACTAGAGATGGTGGAGTCATGACTTTAAAGAATTTAATTCATTTAGTAAATCAAGAAACACTAAAGAGAATTAATCCAGAAACAGTATCGGAAGAAGAAAAAGAAGAAGTTGCTCAAACGGTCGCAATTGCGGCATTAAAATATGCGGATTTCTTACCATTTCGTGGAACAGACTATATCTTTGAAGTAGAAAAATTCGCTGATTTAGAAGGAAAAACAGGACCTTATCTATTATATTCCACCATTCGTATGAAATCTCTTTTAAAGAAAGCAGGAGATATTTCAACGAATCAAATAACCAAATTAAAAGGTCAAGAAGAGAAAGATATTGTCCTAACAATCCTAAATCTTCCTATGATATTAGAAAAATCAATAGAAACAAGATCATTAAATGATATTGCAGAATATCTTTATAAATTAACATCTTTCTATAATAAATTCTATGCTGAAAATAAGATTATTACAGAAGAAGATGAAGAATTAAGAAACTCTTGGATCTTATTAACACAGTTGGTATATAAGATAAATTCCATGCTTCTAGAAGTATTAAGTATTAAAGTCCCAAATAAAATGTAAAAAAAGTATTGCGTAAGCATTCAATATATGTTATAAAATTACTTGAACTTTTGTTACACCTAGAAAAAAAAGAAGAACAAACAGAATAATGGAGGCTGACAATATGAGCTTAAAATCAATGAAAAAAGATGAATTAGAACTATTATCCAATAAAGATATAGCTTATATGATTTTAGAAGAAAGTAAAAGAAAATTAAATACAGCAGATTTATTTACAAAGATTATGAAATTATTAGAATTACCTGAAAGTGTATTTGAAAAGAAAATTGCTGATTTCTATACTGCTTTAGCGACAGATAAAAGATTTATCTTACTAGAGAATGGAAAATGGGATTTAAGAAGTAATCATACTTCTGATAAAGTAATCAAAGTATCTGATGAAGATGATGAAGAAGAAACAGAAGAGGAAGAAGACGAAGAAGAAAAACAAGAAGAAGATCTAGAAGAAGATAGTTTTGATGATACAGAAGATGAAGATTATGATGAAGATACTAATGAAGAGTTAAAGGACTTAGTCATTATTGATGAAGATGAATTAGAACTAGAAGTATAATCTAGTTTTTTTCATCTTAAAACTATGATATAATAAGACTGAATTACGAAAGAATAGGTGAAAATTATGATAGAAAGATTAGAAGCAACTTTAGAAAAGTATAATCATCTACAAGAAGAACTAACAAAACCAGAAGTATTGGGGGATATTAAAAAGACAAAAGAATATTCCAAAGAGATTGCTGAACTAGAAGATATTGTTACTTGTTACAAAAGATATAAAAAGGTTCTTAGTGATATGGAAGATGCCAAAGAAATGGTGAAAGATCCAGATTTAGAAGAAATGGCAAAAGAAGAATTAAGAACACTACAAGAAGAAAAAGAAAAGTTAGATGGAGAACTAGAAATCTTATTAATTCCAAAAGATCCTAACGATAGTAAAAACGTTATTATGGAAATTAGAGGTGCTGCTGGAGGAGATGAAGCTAATATCTTCGCAGGAGATTTATTTAGAATGTATACAAGATATGCAGAAAAACAAGGATTCTCATATCAAGTATATAACTCTGTGGATGGTACTGCGGGAGGATTTGCGCAAATTGAATTAATGATTAAAGGAAAAGGAGCATTCTCTAAATTAAAATATGAAAGTGGATCTCATAGGGTTCAAAGAGTACCTGTAACAGAATCTAATGGAAGACTACAAACATCCACAGCTACCGTACTTGTTATGCCAGAAGCCGATGATGAAGTAGAATTAGAAATTAATCCAAATGATTTACGAGTAGATATTTATCGTTCTAGTGGAAATGGAGGACAAGGAGTAAATACAACAGACTCAGCAGTTAGAATTACCCATCTTCCTACAGGATTAGTTGTTACTTGCCAAAATGAAAGAAGTCAAATTCAAAATCGTGAGCAAGCAATGAAAGTATTAAAATCTCGTCTTTATGAAATGCAAGAACAAGAAAGAGCCGAAAAAGAAGGAAACGAAAGACGTAGTAAAATCGGTACAGGAGATCGTGCAGAAAAGATTAGAACCTATAACTATCCACAAAATAGAGTTACAGATCATCGAATTGGATTCACAACAAATAACCTAGATCGTATTATGGATGGAGCATTAGATGAAGTAATCGATGCCTTAATTCAAGAAGATCAAAAGAGAAAATTACAAGGAGAAGAATAAAGAGAAAGGAGTTTTTATGAGAGTAGAAGATTTACTAGTATTTGGAAAAAGTCATTGTCATTCCGATCATGCCAAAATCTTACTAGCGGAATTGATTCATAAAAACCCTTTAGAATTATTAACTTGTTTAGAGGAAATAATTCCTGATGAACAATGTGAACTATATAAAAGAGAAGTACTAGCTCTAGAAGAAGGAAAACCTCTTCAATATGTTATGGGATATGTGAATTTCTATGGAAATAAAATAGAAGTTGATGAAAGAGTCTTAATCCCAAGATTTGAGACTGAAGAATTAGTAGAAAATACAATAAAGTATTGTCAGGAAATGTTTTCAGAACCAATCGATATCATTGATATTGGTTGCGGAAGTGGCGCAATTGGACTCACTTTAGAAAAACATTTATCCACAAATTCTGTGGATTTAGTCGATATTTCTAAAGATGCCTTAGAAGTTGCCCACAAAAACTGTGGAAATTTTCAATCAAAAGCCAATCTAATAGAAAGCAACTTATTTGAAAATGTTACAAAGAAATATGATGTAATTATTAGTAATCCTCCTTATATTAAGACAAAGGAAGAAATTGAAGAGATTGTGAAAAATAATGAACCACATATCGCTCTATATGGAGGAGAAGATGGATTAGATTATTATAGAGAAATCTTAAAAAACATTAAAAATTATATGAAAAATAAATGTTTAATTGCTTTTGAAATAGGATGTACACAAGGAGAAAGTATTAAGAATTTAATTCATGAATTCATAGGAGAAGTTCCTGTAGAAATAAAGAAAGATTTATCAGAAAAAGATCGTATGATTTTTATCTTTTATAACGGAAATTAAAGTCTCAATTTATTGAGATTTTTTTCTTCTCATTTGACGACAAATTTCTTGGTTTTAAACGGTTTTAATTGACAAAGACTTATACATTTTCTATGATTAATTTGGGTGATACTATGTTAGTGAATTTCAAAGAAATGTTAGGAAATGCGAAGAGAGGAAAATATGCAGTACCTCACTTTAATATTAACAACTTAGAGTGGACAAAATATATCTTGGAAAAATGCCAAGAACTAGATGTACCTGTAATCTTAGGAGTCAGTGAAGGGGCAGCAAAATATATGGGTGGCTTTCATGCGATTACAGGAATGGTAAATGGTCTAATGACAGACTTAAATATTACAATCCCTGTTTGTTTGCATGTTGATCATGGAACAAGTTTTGATACTTGTAAAAAAGCAATTGATGCAGGATTTACTTCTGTTATGATTGATGCTTCGAAACATGAATTATCAGAAAATATTAAGATTACTAAAGAAGTAGTAGATTATGCTCACAAAAGAGGAGTATCGGTAGAAGCTGAAGTAGGTCATATTGGTGGTACAGAAGATAATATTACAAGTACTGAAACCAATGCTACCTTAAGAGAATGTGTTGAACTATGGCAATGGACTGGAATTGATGCTATCGCACCAGCTCTAGGAAGTGTTCATGGATTCTATAAAGGAGAACCAAACTTAGATTTTGAAAGAATGGCAGAAATTAATAATACCTTATCTATTCCACTTGTTCTTCATGGAGGAAGTGGTATTCCTGATGATAAAATTCAAAAAGCCATTGAATGTGGAACTTCTAAAATTAATGTTAATACCGAATTACAAGCTGCTTGGACAGGAGCTTTAAGAAAATTCTTAGAAGAAAATAAAGAAGCTTATGATCCAAGAAAAGTAATTGGTAGTGGAGAAAAAGCAATAAAGGATAAAGTAGAGGAAAAAGTAAGATTATTTCAAACCAAAAAATAATTCAGGAGGGATACTATGAAAATCATAGAAATAGAAGGTTCCAGAAAGTTAGATGGTACCATTCGTGTTAGTGGTGCCAAAAATGCCACAGTTGCATTAATACCGGCAGCTATACTAACCGATGAAGAAGCAACGATTTGTAATGTACCAGAAATAACAGATACAGAAGCATTATGTGATATATTGCGCTTATTAAAGGTTAAAGTGAACCGTTCTACGGAGAGTGTTGTGATTAACCCACAAGGAATGGAAAATACAGAAATTACGGAACCATTTTCTAAAAAATTACGTGCATCTTACTATTTTATGGGAGCACTTTTAGGAAAATATAAGAAAGCCGTAATGTATTTCCCAGGAGGATGTTCTATTGGGGCAAGACCAATCGATCTTCATTTAAAAGGATTTGAAGCCTTAGGAGCAACAGTAACAAATATAGATAATAAATATATTGTAGAAGCTGAAGAACTAAAGGGAGCAAATATCTACTTAGATATTGCTTCCGTAGGAGCTACGATTAATATTATGTTAGCAGCTGTTCGTGCTAAAGGAACAACGATTATTGATAATGCTGCTAAAGAACCAGAAATTGTCAACGTCGCAACCTTTTTAAACAATATGGGCGCAAAAATTACAGGGGCAGGAACTTCTACTATCAAAATCGTAGGAGTCGATCATCTTCATAAATGTTTCCATGAAGTTATTCCAGATAGAATTGAAGCAGGAACGTATATTATTATTGGAGCACTATGTGGAACTCCATTAAAAATTGATAATGTAATTCCAGAGCATTTAGATGCTTTGACTTCGAAACTAGAAGAAATTGGAGTGAATCTAGAAATAGGAGCAGACTATGTTACTGTCTTAGATAGTTCTACGAAATTAGCTCCAACCAATATTAAAACAGCTGTATATCCAGGATTTGCCACGGACTTGCAACAACCATTTACGGTACTATTAACACAAGCTCATGGAAAATCCAAAGTAACAGAAACCATTTGGGAAAATCGATTTATGCATGTTCCTTATCTAAAAGACTTAGGAGCAGATATCGAAGTAAAGAACCAAACGGCTACCATTATTGGACCTAGAAAGTTAAAAGGATGCGAAGTAGTTGCAACAGATTTACGAGCAGGAGCCGCTATGGTCGCTGCTGGATTAGTAGCCGAAGGAAAGACAACCATCACCAATGCTGAGCATATTTTAAGAGGATATGAACAAATTGTTGAGAAATTAAGTTCTGTTGGAGCTAAGATCAAAATTAAAGAAATATAAAAAACACTTGAAAATCAAAGAAATATTTGATATATTAAGTACGCACTGAATTACTATGACCAAAAATTGGTCATGGCGGAAGGAGAGAGACTATGAAAGCAAATATTCATCCAGAAGTAAAAGATTGCAAAGTAACATGCGCATGCGGAAATACTTTCAATTGTAAATCTACAAAATCTGAAATTAATGTTGAAGTATGTTCAGAATGTCATCCATTCTATACAGGAAAACAAAGTAGAGCATCACGTGCAGGACGCGTTGATAAATTCAACAAGAAATATGGATTAAATCAAAAAGAAGCAGAATAAAATCTGCTTTTTTGTTTAAAAAATATGCTATCATGTTATAATTAAAATGTCAGCGGGGATGTGCAATAATGAATGAAATATATAGTTTTGATGAAATGACATTAAACGAAATAGAAATATGTGGAAACAAAGAATTAGTGCTTAGATACGACCAAGAAATTGATTCAATGGAAGTTGATGATATATCAAGAATGGTTATCAATAAAAAATATGGGAAATCACTTATGGATATTGCCAGAGAAATAGAAAGAGCAAGAGTTGAATTTGAAATGAAACATAGAAGTGAAATCCTATTTCCAAATGAATTAGTAGAAGTATATCCAAGAATCCGAGAAGGTCATGCAAAAAGAGAAATTACGTGTGATTTTTCAGGAGCAAGAATTAAAAAAGGAAGCCTATACGTTCGTTATAGACCACTTGTTTGGAGTATTAGTAAGGGAGATGCTTACGTTTTATCGCGAACCATTAAAGTAGAATTTGGTTATGAATATGATCTTCCAAATAATATTGTAGAACTAGAAGCATTAAATGATAAAATGTTAAGTCATGCAGATAATAATGATGGAATCAATTATGACCATCTATATTGGCAAATGGGTGGAGAATTAGAATTTCAAAAGTTGAAAAGGAGAAAAGAATATGAAATTAGGACTAGCAAGTGATCATAGAGGATACGCATTA
>JAEEGL014374431.1_pt1 | contig 10713 bp, 9 predicted proteins | sample 9134231 | NCBI WGS metagenome assembly JAEEGL01 (sample SAMN16246548, study PRJNA631951) | gut metagenome | biome: gut microbiome; feature: rumen; material: fiber-attached | host: Bos | place: Iran: Karaj | collected 2018-10 | reverse complement strand
TCCAGCCGAACTCCTCATTGAGCGGGCCGGAAATGAGTGAGAGCAAAAGCACAAGCAGGATATTCAAAGGATTGGCCGCGACCGCCTTGATGTAATCCATCGTCGGCATCTCAAATCCCAGCAGGCCGGTGCCCACAGCGATGCTCACTGCCGAAAGAAGCGTGAATACCGCGAACGTAATGAGCGGCCATTTCCACCCCGCCTGCCTGAAGCTGAAGCACCGTCTGAAATAGTCTCTGCGTTTATCCTTGGGATATGTCAGGAAGACCAGAAAGAGCGCAACGACCGAAGGCGCCCCGCCGCCGAAATAGAACACGAACGTTCCCGCGCCCGTCCCTGTGAAGCCGAACAGTACGGGAATGAATCCGCAGATCCATGTCCATGCGAGTGTGAGCGCGAAAAACAGCACCAGGTATTTAGTTGACATCCATTCCTTCTTCATTGGAACACCTCCCGTTTAAGGCGAGTCTAACGGAAGGACCCTGCTTATTCCATATCCGCGCGCGGTTGTTGCGAAAACGCATACGCGAAGTGCAATATGAGTCCTTTCAATATCAGCCGCAGCACGGTGTGAGAAATGATATAATTCCAGGTAAGCACATAAGTGAATCAAGGGATGTGAGGTAGATTATGTATTGCGAATCATGTGGAACTTTTATTCCTGACGGCGAGTCATTCTGCTCCAACTGCGGCGCAAAGGCTCCCGTGATCATTGGAACGGTACCTGCTCCTGCTCCCGCGCCCGCGCCTGTTCAAGCAGCGCCTGTTCAGTCAGCGCCTGTTCAGTCAGCGCAGCCGGCTCAACAGGTACAAGCAGCTCAGCCCGTTCAGCAGACTCAGCCTGCATATTTAACACAACAGGCGCAGCCGGCTCAGACTGTTTACACAACACCGGACGGTCAGACCATACAGCTCGCGCAGCGCGTGGATGTGCCGCAAACTCAACAGCCGGTTAAGACTGCCCCGCCTCTGACTTCGCTGGATCCGAAAGATCCTAATTTCGGCAGGAATGTTTTGTATGAGGTGCCGGCAAGAGAGGTAATTAACCCGGAGGCAAGAGCAGGTCTTATCTGCGGCATCCTCGGTGTGACCACCTATGTTTTTTTCTGTACCAACATTATTCCGGCGATCCTCGGGATCATCTTCTCCCTTAAGGGACTGAAAAAGACCGAAGAGTTGGGCGGCAGAGGCAACTGCATAGCAGGCCTTATCCTCTCATGCAGCGGCATTGTGCTCTGGATATTCGCGATAAGCACAGTCATCTTCCAGAAAGTAACCGGAATCTCGTAAAGGGCCGGCGGCCGGCATGACAACCCGGCACGGCAACCCGACCAGTCAATTCAACATGGCAATTTAATACCCGGCTTTGCAATCGCGCGGCCGGGTAGTAACTATGACTTTATTGGGATCAGCCCATCATCCTGTAGAACCAGAAGATCGGTGAATCCGGGAACAGGTACATGTACAGGATGAATGCCGCCAGGATAATGATGCCTGCAGCAATACAGATCAATATCAGCTTGAGAATGTATGTAGGCACGTCGAAGAATGCCTGACCGGTCTGTCCGTTGATCGCAACAGGATAGGTCTTCTTGCCGTGCTTAAATGAGCCAAAGTAAACAGGTGCCAGAAGGCATCTGAATCTGACGTTATAGTAGTTGGATTTGATCCATGAGACCATGATTTGCTCGTAATTCTTCTCTATCTCTTTTCGAAGGACCGGCTCCATCTCCATTTTCGCAATACTCCAGCATGTGTTAAGACCAAGCGTATAACGCTCAGCGGGGATGCCTGCAAGGTATTCGGGTGAGTACGGAACGGCCTTTTCGAAGTCGAACTTCTGGACCTTGGACAGAAGAGGATGACGGAACTTGTTTGATGCGAAGACCGTGATGTCATCAAAATAATGGTTCCACACGCCCTTATAGTACTTTTTGGCCTCATATCCCCGGCTGCCCTGGTTTGCGACGAAGGTCGATACCGTATATGCGTCGTAAGTCCAGAAAGGCAAATAGATGCCGACAAGATTTTCGAGCTCGGAAGCGCGGACCTTCTTTGTGACACAGTGCTTCCTGTTCATGTAATTGCGGAAGAGCTGATGAGCCTGCTCCTTGCTGACAGAAAAAGGAATGATGACATTAGGCGCCATGATCTGCGCGTTCTCAGCGGCAGGTGCAACGCTTGTCGAACCGCAGAACGGGCATGCGCCGGTGATCTGCTCGGCATCGTAAAGGGTCTGACCGCCGCAGCTTGAACAAACTACGAGCTTCTTAAGTCTGCCCCAGTTTACGTTGGCGCGCTGTAAAGCCGAATTGAAATCAAGCTCCTTGTCAGCATCGTTTTCCTCCGGTGCCGGAAGCTGTGATGACAATCCGCAGAAAGGACAGTGCAGCGTCGCGGTTGCAGGATCGAATTTGACGCCAATGGTGGCGCCGCAGCCCGGACACCTTACATCCGTACTGGTGACATTGATTCCGTCTACTATTCTGATATTCTCTGACATCTCTCCACCCTCGCCTTATTCCATAATAAATATATTTTAACAAATCAGGACACTGTTTGCAGATGCTTTCGCGAACAAATACGCCGGCACAAATTCAACCGACAGTTGAATAGCTGTGTTAAACTCAATTTGGCAGTTATTGCGGCCGGAATATTTTCGCGTTTAACATAAAGACAAACGGAGGTGCTACATGATCGACAGCATGAAGATGGGACGCTTTATAGTTGAGAAGCGCAAAGCTTTGGGACTTACTCAGACGCAGCTGTCCGAGAAGCTCAACGTCTCCTTCCAGGCAATTTCCAAGTGGGAAAACGGAGCGGCATTTCCGAATATCGAGATCTTAAAAGAGCTCGCATCCGTGCTTGAAGTCACCGTCGACGAGATACTTGCCGGAAGCGAGAAGGAAGAAAACGGCCTGTCCTACAGCAAGGCCGGCATAGACATCGCCTACACCGATTCGATCAAGCAGGAGATGATAAAGAGCCTTGAGACCAATGACAGGCGCGTGCTGAACGGCCTCGGTCCCTTCGCTTCTTTGTACGACATCAATTTTCCTGAGATCAGGGAACCCGTTCTCGTCCTGAAGACTGAGGAGCCGGGCTCAAAGCAAAAGCTCGCGATGGAGTACGGATATACGGAATCCATCTGCCATGACATGATCAACCACCTGGTAAACGACATAATCGTTATGGGCGCAAGGCCATTGGCCGTGCTCGACTGCATCGTCTGCGGGAACGCGGAGAAAGATACCATCAAGACACTTGTGAAAGGCGTTTCCGATGCCTGCCGTGAGAACGGGTGCTCTCTTGTTGGCGGCGAGACTTCCATCCAGCCGCTCGTTGTGGACCACGGCGTATACATCCTGACTTCGAGCATCGCGGGAATAGTCGAACGTTCAAAGATAATCGACGGTTCGGCAATAAAGGAAGGTGATCACGTGCTCGCTGTCGCATCCAACGGCCTTCACACCAACGGTTATTCGCTGGTAAGGCTCCTCATGGACAAAAAGCCCCGGATCAAGATGGATAAGATCGACGGCATGACCTTCATCGAGCAGATCATGAAGCCTCACGCCCCTTACTACAAAGCACTGAAAGACCTCTTCGGCGGCACTTCAATTCACGGAATGGCCCACATCACGGGCGGCGGCATCGAAGGGAATCTGTGCCGCGTCATTCCTGATGGCCTGTGCGCGAAAATCGATCTTACAAAGATAAAAATCCCGAATCTGTTCAGATTCATAAGAGATAACGGCAACATAAGTGACGATGAGATGCTTAGAACATTCAACTGCGGCGTCGGCTTCATCATCGTTACTCCTGAAAAAGACAAAGACTCAGTCACGAAGCACGTCAGAAAGACTTACGATTGCTACGACATCGGAACCGTCGGGAAGGGCATTGCAAAGATAGCATTCGAAGGACGCCTTGACTGGGTATAAGTGCACCCAACGCCCGAAGGCCGCCTTGACCGGGTTTATAGACATCCGGAAAGGGCGGTCTTCATTTTGCATCCGAATATATTCCTTAACAAAAAGGCGGCACGTCTTCGTCCGCACTGATTCCTAACCCTGAAAAAGGAGTCCCGGAAAGGCACGCCACCCTGCTGTTGTCAGAATGACGTGCCTTCCGGGCTTAAAGAGAAACGATTGTGACGAAAAGTGCTTATTATCTCTCGTCATAAACTATCTGTGTTCTGCTGTTGATAACGCTGATAACGCTGTCGATGTCTTTCTGACCTATAAGATATGGCGGGATCTCTTCCGACACTATCATCAGGACCGAGTTGTCTGAGATCATGACGGAATCTATATTTTCGATCGTTTCAAGGAAGAAATCAGGAACCTTCGAATCCGGCATGAGGCCGCCTGCCATGCGGATCGTTTCCTCCAGAGAGGCGTCCAGATAACTTGGCGGAGTGTTCTTGTACATCTCATATACTTCCAGGCAATCCTGAGTCTCTTTTTCGAGCTTTTCCAGAGCAGCTGCACGGTTAACGGAAATACCGTATTTTGCACCAACCTGGACATCGTCGCTGAGCAGGACATCAAGGAATGCATATGCACCATCTTCCACAGGCGATCCTTCTGTTATAGAGAATGAACTGATGATGTTTGCCGACGGGCCTGTTCCGTTATCTGAAGGGAGTCCCGTGACCATCATGTTGTCACCGAAATAGTTTTGCGCCGCAAATAATGACAGCTCGCATAAATTCTCTACAAATACCGCATACACAGCCTGATTCTGCGATCCGCCGATTTCTTCCGGGTCATTGTCATCATAAGATCTGATGCGGTCGCCGCCGCGTTTCGGAGCTGCATTCTTGGAGGTTATGAAAACAGTGTGGCTTGAGACTACCACGCCCTCCGCCGATGTCTCGGTAATGCCTTCCGGAACATATTCCCTGAAGAATCCTGCCATATCGCGGAACTCCTTGCGGTCAAAGTCCACCTTGTTATTCTTGAGCCAGTCTGTATAGCTGGCCTGAAGACAGAGGTTCATAAAATGCACCCGGCTGGTTTTCTGCGTAACAGGTTCCACTCCGTTGAGCTGTTCTCTTACGAACGATGCATACTGCTCATATGTAAAGCCTTTCTTGCCGTCACCGAGTTTGGAACTGTCCGTGACGATGCCCGTAAATGAGAATGCTGTCGGTATGAAGAATGACTTTCCGTCCATCTTGGACGCCTCGATCACGTTCATGTAATATTTCGAAGCATCAAAGTCCTTACGTTTAAGATAAGGAGTCAGATCCGTAAGGTATGTGCTGTCCAGAAGATCGATCGAATTGGATGCACCGAGGATGATGTCCGGACCTGTTCCGGAACGGATGTCCGATATCAGGCTTCCGCTGGCCATCGCCATCGCACTGTATGCTTGACGGTCCTTCTCATCGATGTTGGTCGTGGAATCTCCTGTAGTGACGTAATCGTTTATATCGTAAATGACCAGATGTGCATAGTAATCGCTGCTCTGCTCATTAAACATCTGAAGAGCCTTTCCCTCAGGCATGGTGAGGATACCATCAAGACTTGCAACTGTGATCACGGTCTTCCCGGCATTCGGATTTTTGTCAGCTTTCTCAAATGTATATACGGCAGCCGGCGGAGGCACCATCCTGAAATAATCCTCACACAGTGCCTGGTAACTGAGGACGACTTTATCATCATTTACCGAGATTACCGATACGCCTTCACTCTCAAAGCGGTTGATGTTGCAGTTATCAAAGTTAAATCTGGAGATCTCCTCACATGTTTCAGAGTCGTATTCAAACACACCTGTCGCTTTGGTCAGATATCCTTTTCCGTCAATGGAAGTCGATATATTTGACGTTATGGGCTTTGCATCCGTGATCTTGGTCATATGCCCCGTCGCAAGATCGAGCTTTCCGAAAAAGTCTGTCTTGCCCGTTCCACGGATCAGGACTGTCCCGTCACCGCCGCCGAAAAACGAATTGATATTCACCAGTTCACCGGGGCCAAGTTCTTTATCAACATCGGCCTTATAGAGCGGCACTCCGTCTTTGGCAACAGCCAGCGTGGTCTGCGCGCTGTTAACGTTCCCGAAAGTCATCACGAGATAGTCGCCGATTATCTCAAATTCTTCAAGGGCATCATTCGGATCCAGCCCCAGCGCTTTCAGATCGAGCTGCTTCGGAGATCCGGTCTGAAGGCCCGTATTCTCATCTATATCGGTGTAATAGATATTCCTGAACGTATCAGAGAAATAGAAACGTATGCCGTCCTCAACTTCGCAGCACTGTCTTATAAAATATACATTCCATACAGCAGGACAGGCCGACATTATCCCGTCCAGATCGACCGTGTGAAGAAGTGTACCCTCATTATCAAAGATGCACATCAGGTGTTCATCAGTAAGCAGATATTCCTCGTCTTCCTTGCCCTTGTTCTGCAAATAGTACGTGACGGCATACTTGTCATGACACATATAAACTTCAGAGGGTTCGATCATCTTGTACGCGTCCGGATAAAAGCCCGGATCCAGCACCACTTTCTTCGTGTCATACCAGGGATCGTCCTCCGATATCTTCTTAGCCTCTGCTTTATTCGTCTTGCACGACGTCAGCGGCAGACAGACCGCCATAAGAATTGCCGCCGCCATGACACCTGCCATGCTTCTTTTTGAAATGCCCATCATCACACCTCCCGAAAATTCCTACTGCCCATGATCCTTTATAAGCCGAGTATAAGTTCGCGGTGTGTAATCTCTGTGAACGGTCCTTTTCTTTTTTGGCGTTCTCGAAAATATGCCGGCCGGTGATTTATTCCTCAGATATTTTTATATAAAATATGAAAAAAGAATGATGTGAGGTCATATGCCGCTGATTCCTTTAGAATGTCCTTCATGTGAAGCCGAGCTGAGGATAGACTCAGACGAAAGTGCTGCTCTCTGCAGCAGCTGCGGCAAGCCCTTTGTCGTTAAGGATGCCCTCGTTCAAAACTACATCAGGGTCATTACCGCCTTGGAAAAGATCGACGCCAGCGCCCTTGCATATGATGAATTCCAGATTGAGAACAACATCCTCAAAAGATATAACGGCGCGTCTTCCGACGTCGTCATTCCTGACAGTGTTACCATCATTGGCGGAAATGCCTTTGAAGACCGCAAGGACCTTATCTCCGTGCGGCTGCCCGATTCCGTTACGGAAATCGAAGACAATGCTTTCTCAGGGTGTGACAAGCTCCGGAGTGTCTCATTTTCGAGCGCGCTGAAAAAGATCGGAAGCTACGCATTCTCCGAATGTACAGGCCTTAGAGCCGTAGATCTTCCCGCTTCCATCGAAGAGATCGGCCCCTATGCATTCAGCGGCTGCTTCATGCTCGGTGCGGTCAGGATGCCCTCCTCCCTCTCCGGCATCAGCGAGACGGCTTTCATGGGCGACAAGGACGTGCAGTTCTTCTGGCCGGATGACTGGGCGGACAAACAGCTCGACAAACTCAGGATCGTTGCGCCGTCACAGGGCGGCCTGCTCAGCCTGTTCGGTTCTGAGGATCAGGACGGCGAGGGGTGTGATACACTTCTCTATCTTGGCACTTCCGACCTCGGCATGTATGTCGAATCAAACAAGTTCAACTTCTACACTTACCACGGCTTTATGAACCAGTTCTCGCTCGAGAAGAACAACCGCGACCCTTACCTTCTCAGAGTGAGCGTGGACAAAGCCCAACTCAGATACGACGCCATCGCCGATATTCAAAAGAGTTATTCAGAACTGATCGGTCTTCTTGACCTGGCCGGCATAAGCAGAAGCGTGATCGAGACGATCAACATCCCGCATTTCATCTGGAAACAGGGCAAGCGGCTCAACGACTACAAAGTTACAGACATCGGCGCGGTTCAGGTTCTGCAGATCAGGCTCATTCAAAAGTAAGGAAAGCTTCTTTCAGTGTCTCCAGGAAAATTCCGTTAGCGTGCTTTAATGCAGAGCGGCTTTCATCTTCTCCATAAAAATCCCGTTAGAACGCTTTGCTGTAGGGCGGCTTTCATCTTATCCATAAAAATCTCATCTGCATGCTTTACAGTAGGTATGTGGATAAAGACCGCCCTTCCGGAAAACTTATCCAGAACATGCCAGTATGCTTCGTTGCAGAGATATGCTGACGGCTTATCTGATATGACGGCCTCTATGCCTGCTGCTTTTAATGTCTCCCGGATCTTCTCCGGATCCAGCGATGACGAGAGTTCCCTGCCGTCTCTTGAAGCTTTCCGCTCGATCCTTGCCTCCGATGTCAGCGTCTTATCCACGCCGAACATGACGACATAGTCGTAATCCTCTTTTATGGAATCAATATCCTTCTTAAGCCCTGCGAATGAATTGGTAATGAGAATGTGCGCGGGAGATAAACGTTCAGCAAGCAAACCCGAGGAATTATGCTTCCCCTTGAAACCCGTAAACAGCACCTTGTCCATCTTATTCCCCATGTTCTCTCCTGCTTATTGCCGAAATTGATTGTGCTTTAGAGTTACCTTCTCTGAATAATGTACCATTTGTCTCTTAAAAAACGAATTTGGACTACAAAATCTGAAAAATGTAGTCCAAAGTCTCTTTTTTTCGCGCGTTTTGGTACACTGGGCAGAAGAGGGAATACACGGGAAAACAGAATTAGGTTTTGCATTTTTATGAACGCAAGAGAATACACAGGTATAAACGGGAAATCAGGCGGGTTCACCGAAAAGGAACGGGAACACATTCGTGAGAGAATGCAGTTCCTGGTTCAAATGGATTATTCTGTTAAGGAAGTCCCGCATTCTATAACCTATTGTTATGGTGACATTGAGATAATGGTTTTGTCGGGCAAATATGATGAGACAGATACCATTATCGTGTGCCGGAAAGCGTACTATGATTATTCGAATTTAAGGGAAGGCAAGAGAAAATTCCTGTGCACGATGTTTGGTGTCAATAAAGATTCCAACCTGGAAAAGATAGTCAAAAAGAACGGGCGCAAGGATATCTTTGATCACGACAGAATGGAGCGATTCGATATTTTCGCGGATTACCTTGAAGCAAATCTTGATTCAATTCTAAATGATCCGGGGCCAAAGTCTCTCCGCAAATACCACAATAGATAAGTCCGGAAATCTCATTGTAGATTATCTGCGGAAAAACTCCTCCACAAACAAAATTTGCGACCAAATCAGCATTCAATTGTAGATTTGGTCGCAAAGTGATAAAATCGTGTTAAAGTAAAGCAATGGAGGAACGGCCATGTATAGAAAAAGAACCATCGAAGCAGCTATTATGGAAGCAGCTGATTCATTCCCCTGCATTGTTATTTATGGTTCAAGGCAGGTCGGCAAATCAACTACTGTTAATCATATATTTGGTAATAAGATCCGCAGGGTTACTCTGGACGATGGCGAACTGAGAGCTCTGGCGCATAGTAATCCAAAACTGTTCCTCGAGACATATGACTGGCCACTCATCATTGATGAAATCCAGAAAGTACCGGAATTGCTTGATGCGATCAAGATTGTGATCGATAATCAACGGCTTGAATGGACCGAGAATAATGAAAAACAACGGCTGATGTATATATTGACCGGTTCAAACAGATTTGAGTTGCAGCAGGGCGTTTCTGATTCTCTTGCCGGCAGATGCGGTGTAATCGAGATGGCTTCTTTTTCGCGTGTAGAGAAAAACGACGTTCCCGGTCACTGTTTCAATCCTGATGTAAAAGTGCTCTTACAGCGTGAGAAAGAAGGTTCTTTGAAGGACAGCACCAGAGCCAGGATATTCGAAGATATCTTCATTGGTGGTATGCCGGATGTTGTGCTTGGAAATTCAAAACGCGATATATATTTCAAATCATATGTTGATACGTATATTGAAAAGGATGTAAAGAAACTGATTTCTGAAGACAGTGAGACGCTGTTCAGGAACTTTTTATCGCTTGTTGCGTTAAGGACCTCGTCGGAATTGCATTATGACACCCTTGCATGTGAAGTCGGAATAGATGTGCGTACATGCAAGCGCTGGATATCGATCCTTGAGACAGCAGGGATCATTTATCTTATTCAGCCCTATATGCCCAACATTTCAAACAGGATCATTAAAGCTCCCAAAATGTACTTTATGGACACAGGTTTATGTGCATATCTCTGTAAATGGCCAACTGCTGAAATGCTCGAAAATGGAGTAATGAGCGGAGCCTTTTTCGAGACTTATGTAGTAAGCGAATTGATAAAGAATTTCTACACATATAATCTCGATCCCAAGGAATATCTTTTTTATTATAGGGATAAGGATAAGAAAGAGGTTGATCTTCTATATATAAGCCATGAAGAGATATATCCGATTGAGATTAAAAAGAGCATATCTCCTGGAAAGAAGGCAATAAAGAATTTTGGCGTTTTGGAAAAATATAAAAAACCGATCCGCACAGGGCTTGTTATAGACACATGTGAAGAGATTAGACCTGTCAATGAAAAAGCATTCTATTACCCTGTGTTCAGACTCGGAGAATGATCGCGCCTGTGTGTTATTACTCCGTCACAACGCCGGATGCTTTTGACGGCGAAGAGATTTTTGGCGGATTGTTTTTCGCTGAGATCGAATCATTCGAAAGTGAGCTGCACAGTGAGATCGAGAGCGTCCATCTCATGGAAGATCTGCCGTCCCGGTGGACTTATCCGCATATCCAGCCAAGACTGATCGAAGAAGTGAAGCGAAGGAAATTTATTTCCTGA
>JAEEGL014228792.1_pt1 | contig 10713 bp, 9 predicted proteins | sample 9134231 | NCBI WGS metagenome assembly JAEEGL01 (sample SAMN16246548, study PRJNA631951) | gut metagenome | biome: gut microbiome; feature: rumen; material: fiber-attached | host: Bos | place: Iran: Karaj | collected 2018-10 | reverse complement strand
CTACAACCGTTACGCTAAGAAGAATATGGCTTACGTCATCTATATGAACGGTACGGTCGCCAAGGTCAGCGACGGAGCCAAGATTCGTCCAGGCTGCGAGATTGTCGTTCCACAGAAGGCTTTGAACCGCAAGAGCGGTCTCTCTGAGTACCTCGCTATCGGTAGTACCGCTGCCGCTGTTGCCACCATGGGTGCCACCATTGCCAACCTGTTGAAGTAAACGCTTTAAGCAAAGTAATATGGAAGAAAAAAAAGAATTGAAGGTCATTGACATCATTGACATAACCAAGAAGTTGTGGGCAAAGAAAAAAATCTATGCCAAGTTACTTCCTATAGCCTTTGTCGTATCATATATATTTATTTTAGGGTTTCCACGCTACTATACTACCGACATCAAGTTAGCACCAGAATTAGGAGGAACTTCTACGACCAGTACACTAAGTTCACTGGCATCTTCTTTTGGATTCGATTTAGAAAATCTGCAAAGTAATGATGCCATCACTCCCCTACTATATCCTGACCTGATGGAAGACAACGGTTTTGTAACCAGTCTTTTCAATGTGCAAGTGAAGAGTAAAGATGGGAGCATTAAAACAACATACCATGATTATCTGGAGAAATACCAGAAACCAGTTATATGGAATGTACCCTTTAACTGGCTCAAGAATCTCTTCAAGAAAGAACAAAAAGGAGAGTCCGGTATCTTTGACCCCTACAATCTTTCAAAAAAAGAAGATGATATCGCAGGTAGCATCAGAGATAAGATTAAGATTAATTTCGACAAAAAAACTGCTGTTATCAGCATCAACATCAAGGATCAAGATGCATTAATCTGTAAAATCATCGGTGATTCTGTCAAGACACGGCTTCAGGATTTTATTACAGAATACCGTACAAGAAAGGCTCGCACCGATTATGAGTATTACCTGAAGTTGACCATGGAGGCCAAGCAGGATTATGAGAAGGCACGCCAGCGATACGGCAGCATGGCCGATGCCAATACGGAGGTGACACTAAAAAGCCTTGAGTTGAAACTGGAAGATATGGAAAATGATCTTCAGTTAAGATTTAATGCCTATACCACTCTCAACACACAGATGCAGGCAGCCAAAGCCAAAGTACAGGAACGCACTCCCGCCTTTACTGTCATCAAAGGAGCTTCCGTGCCTATCAAGCCATCTGAACCCAAACGTATGATTTTTGTAGCATTCATCGTATTGCTTACTTTTGTAGGTACATCTTTCTATATATTGCGTAGACAATGATATATACCTTCCTATTGCTGTTTTTTGTTATCGTCTCTCTGATCTTTCTAGAAGAATATCTCGGAGAGAGTAACAAATATGCATATTGGGGACTATGTATCATTATGATATTATTTTGTGCTTTTAGAACAATAGGTGTTGATCCAGATTCTGAAACATACGAAGAAATTTTCAAGAGCAACGAAAACAATCCGAAACTTTTGGTAGAATTCTCTTTCTTGTTTCTTTCAAAGATTGTCAAGGATTATACTGACGACATCCACTATGTATTCCTCATATACGCCATTTTGGGCATCACTATCAAGTTTTATGCTCTCAGGCAACTCTCTCCTTGGTATTTTCTGCCAGTAGTCATCTACTTCGGTAACTATTTCATTCTACACGACTTTATACAGATTCGAGCAGGCGTAGCCTCAGCTATGCTCTTATTGGCAATCAAGCCTCTCAGTGAAGGAAATAAGAAAAGAGCCATCGTTTATTTCCTGATTGCCAACCTATTCCACTATTCCTCCTTAGTATTTTATCCCATTCTCTTTTTCAGTAATAACCTGTCGAAGATTTGGAAATATGCATTGATCGCGATTATGCCTGTCGGTGCTATTCTGTTTATGCTTCGCCTCGATTTTATCTCTGTACTTCCAATACCTTACATCCAAGACAAAATCGATATGTATAAGACTCTGACAGAAACAGGATTCTTCGAGGAGTTTAATCTAAAGAATGTACCTTTATGGATTCAATACTGTATCATTCTCTACTCACTGTATTTCTATGACACAATATTGGAAAAATGCCCAATGCTACCACTCCTGTTGAAGATAACAGCCTATTCTATGGCATTCTTCTTCGCCCTTTCCTCAATTTCTGTTGTTGCAGGACGATTCCAGGAGTTGCTCGGCATTGTTGAACTGGCACTATTCCCATGCGTCTTCTATACCATACGTCCACAGTACTTTGGCAAGATAGCTGTATGCTTTATAGCCATCGTAAAAATCTATTTTATACTATTCGTTTGGGAACTCTTAGATTTCGCAATGGAATGAGTAAAGAAAAGAATGTCAGTAACCAGCAACGTTCTTCCCTTTTGCAAAAGAATATCTTTGCATCTTTTGTGATTAAGGGATGGTCGGCACTCATTGTCTTGTTGATGGTGCCGGCAACCTTGCATTGCCTGGGCGATTACAATAATGGCATTTGGCTGACCATCAGCAGTTTGTTGCTATGGATAGACAATATGGACATTGGTCTGGGCAACGGACTAAGAAATAAGGTGGCAGAATATATGGCACACGGCGATTGCGAACGTACCCGCTCACTCATATCTTCGACCTTTGCCATGCTGAGTTGCATCATCATCCCCGTCATGCTTGTGCTGCTACTGTTAATTATGGCAGGTGATCCCTATCAGGTCTTAAATGCTACACCCGACAAAGCCCCCCATCTAGATAAGGTGCTCATGGTGACGGTCATATTAGTGTGCACATCGTTTGTATTCAAACTGATTGGCAATTTCTATATGGGCCTACAACTACCTGCTGTCAGCAACTTACTGATAGCCATGGGACAGACACTCGCACTTATTGGCACCTACATCGTGCTATGGTCTGGAAGCCATTCGCTGATGCATATTGCCTTGGTAAACACGATTGCTCCCCTACTTGTCTATCTGTTGGCTTACCCGTACACGTTTTTTTATAGATACCCGCAACTGTGTCCGTCTTTCAAGCTCATCAATTTCAGCGAAGCCCGTGCTGTTATCAATATGGGGGTACAGTTCTTTATCATGCAGATTTCGGGTGTCATACTGTTTATGAGCTCCAATCTTCTCATATCCAAACTTTTTACGCCTGCCTTGGTCACTCCATATCAGATTACCTATCGCTACTTCAGCCTGATGCTGGTTGCGTTCACTGTCATTTGCATGCCTTTCTGGAATGCTACAACTGATGCCTTCGAACGGGGAGATTTGCAGTGGATACATAATGCTACACATAAACTGCGCCTAATGACCATCGGTATCATGGCATGCATGGTGGTAATGGTTGTCCTGTCGCCATGGGTCTATTCTATATGGATAGGCAACAGTGTTGCCATTGACATCCGCATGAGCATTGTGATGGCAACATATATTTTCATACTGATATATAGTATGCGTTACAGTTATTTTATTAATGGTATAGGGAAACTGAGACTGCAACTCATCTTTACCACAGTGGCAGCCATTCTCTTTATTCCATTGGCTTACCTGACAACACGATTCACGCACAGCATCATCTGGTTTATGATAGTGATGTGTCTGGTGAACATCCCAAGCCTCATCGTCAACCGAATTCAGTTCAACAAACTTATTAACGGAAAAGCGAATGGTATCTGGATGAAATAAACCCGTAATTTGTAAACCAATAATTTGATTATATTAAAAATTTCTCATATCTTTGCAGCAGGAATCAAAAAGATACGCGTCATGAAAAAAAATATCTGTTTTCTATTGATTTGCTTGTTGTTCTTAACATGTGAGAAAGAGGACAATGACACTTCCCATAATATTGAAACAAACACGGAAACAAACACGGAAAAATCTACGCCAAGTCTTGTGGCTGACGAATTGTTGTGGGGAACCTGGAGTTTTTCCTATGTTACAAATACGATGGAAGGTACTCGAAGTTACACTTTCAATCAAGATGGAAATTACTCCTATCTGGATGAATGGACAGTACATGATGCTGAATGGAATGTCGTTTCGCAAGAACAAGACAAAAAAGACGGAACATATTTGGTTACCACATATACGAAAAAAGGCGACGATTCTGCCGAAGGTGAAATTGTCATTGGAGAAAAGAAAATGCCTTTCTCAATATCAAAAGACACTTATGGCATTTATTTATTCCTTGATGATGTCGAGTCATATACCAAACAGTTTTCTGCACAGTAAACTAGTTAACGGCAACGCGAATGGTATTTGGATGAAATAAACTTTATTATCTTTTCTGTGTAAACTGTTCCAATAACTGGAACGGCAACACCTACAACAAAATAGAGAATCCACCAACCTTGAATATTGTAAGGACTCATTACTGGAAATTCTGCCAAATGATCCATCGAGAGACCATAATAGGCAATAATCACTAAACTGACAATCTTGAAACACAGGAAATGCCAAGTTAGTATTTCTAACGTTCTGTTTCCAATATTTGTAATGAAGTCAGATAAATAACGAGTTTTCTCAACTAGAAATTTGGAAAGCCTCATTACAAGGATTGAGCCTGCAATAGCCGATACGTAATATGGAATTGTACGAGTCCATTCCAAGTAAAGCATCTCGCCATACCAATACACACTACCCAATATTACCAATGACGCACAAATAAGAATAACATAGGCGAGATACTTGTCCACGAACTTTTCCATCGAATAGGACTTATACATATAACCTGCCATCATGCATGCTACGCCAAAGAACTCTTTTGCTCCACAGTAAATATTGACAACCGGAATTCCATGAAAATACAGCAAAACACTTAAAAGCAAAGAAATGAGCACCGCTACCATAGGGTGTATTTTCAGTTTCAAGAATCCATAGAAGATAAATGAGGCAAAAAACAACGTATGCAGAAACCAATATCCACCTATCAATTGTTCATTGCCACTAAGACAAAAGAAGATGAAAACAGTATTCTTCAAATAATCAGTCAAACCATATAAATGAGAGACATTCCCCTCAAATACAAAACTGTCATTATAAATATTGAGGTAAAAAAATAAATTATGCAATATGAGAAAAAACAGTCCATACTTAATGAAAGGAATATACAATCTTCTGATGCGTTTCCCTGCATAAGTTCTAAAATCATCTAAATGAGCCTTTTTAAAACAATAACCAGAGACAAAGAAAAACAAAGGCATGTGGAATATATATATGAATCTGAAACCATAAACAGAAAAATAGGTATGTCCCAATACCATTAGAATGATACCGATGCCTTTTGCAAAGGACACGGAATTGTCATATTGTATATTGTTATTCATTGTACAAAGATATTAAGTATTTCTGAAATAAAAGAAAAAAAAGGGCTTTTTAACAATAACGTATGTATAATCCGTAAGATTTACGTTAATTATATACAAAAAATTATTCATATAGAACCATTTCCTTGCTATATTAAATGGATTTTTTTACTTTTGCAGAATTATGAATGTATCTATAATCGTGATTGGAGCAGGCAACATAATGGCTTCGAATAATATACCAAACAGCTTTCTGCTATAATTAACATGAAACGAAAAAATGAGCAAATTGCTATCCTGATGGCAACCTATAATGGGGAAAAATATCTCGGAGAGCAGATAGATTCTTTTTTGTCACAGACATGCGACCTGTGGCATTTATATGTTCACGACGACGGTTCAACAGACGGCACCATCGAATTGTTGAACGACTACACGAACAAATATCCAGATAAGATTACTGTTCTTGACTATCCTTCTCAGGGGGGGGCTCTACAGAACTTCATGAGCCTTCTGGAAAGAGTCGAAGCCGACTATTATATGTTTTCCGATCAGGACGACGTATGGCATCCCACTAAGATTGAGAAATCGTATCAGGCAATGAAAGAGCAAGAGGCTATACACCCAGAAAAGCCTATTATTGTTCATACAGATGTCAGAGTTGTCGATGGTAATCTTCGTTTGCTTCACCCTTCTTACAGAGAATACGGTCACATCTATCCTGAGAAAGTTACCTGTTTCAAGGAATGCGTTATTAATGTGACGTTGGGATGCGCCATGCTATTCAACAAGCAGTCAAGAGAGGTTTCTCTTAGCCGCCCCTGGAAACATGCCCTCATGCACGACGGATGGGTAACAACACGTACATATGCAGAAAATGGTATCGTATATGCTATTCCTGAATCACTGATGGAATATCGCAATCACGGTGATAACACTATAGGTGCTACCGACGGCTCCAGATTCACGTTAGCATATAGAATCAAACATTTCGGCGAGATGCTCCGACTGAACATGAAACAGTACCGCATGCTGCGCAGTGCTGGATATGGTTCTATCCTTACCTATTATTATTATAAGTTCAGAATTCACATCCACTAAAATGTTTAGAGTATATTATTCTATAGTTTTATTTCTTTATTGTTTCATTTGTCTGCCGTCACAGGCCGAAATACCCATCGTGGCTTATTTTGGCATCCCCTTGGAATATTCAAACGTCAATCGTTTCAAGGAATTCAAGGAGGCAGGTTTCGACGTGTCTATCTGTTTTTACAACGACACGCCTGTCGACACGCTTCTCCGCATACTGGATGATGCCCAGAAAAGCGATATCCGGCTCCTGATCAGCAGTGGATGGGTATCCGTACAGCCACATGTAGGCATTCCACGACTTAAAAATCATCCTGCGCTTTATGGCTACTTTCTGCAGGACGAACCTTGGCTCAAAGACATTCCAGAGACGAAGCGACGCTACCAGGCTATGGCAAAACAGGACACCAAGAAGCCCACGTACGTCAACCTGTTGCCTGACTACGGCGATGGCATGCCAAGGGAAATACAAATGCCACCATACAAACAATATCTCCAACAAACATCCACCATCGGACTACCGTTTATCTCGTTCGACTTCTATCCTATCAGAACATTTGGCATTCGCGAGACATGGTATTCGTGTCTGGAAGCCATTCGTCAGGAGAGCCTGCGAACAAGCAAGCCTTTCTGGGCTTTTGCCCTTTGCACCCCCCATTGTGACTATCCGCAACCAACTATCGAGTCGCTCCGTCTGCAAATTTATTCTGATTTGGTCTACGGTGCTCAGGCGATTGAATACTTTACCTACTGGACACCCAAGTCTACCGACGAGTGGGACTTCCACGATGCACCGATCAGCATCGACGGACATCGTACCAAGACTTACGACGTGGTCAAGCGTATGAATCAGGAGTTGCGTGGATTGCTTCCATTGTTCGATGGTGCAGAGGTACAGAATGTCAACCACATGCTGAAGATTCCCGAAGGTACCACAAAATTACAGCGTATTCCTACAAACATCAAAAAGCTAAAAGTCGTAGGGCGTCAGGGAGCCATCATCTCCACTTTCAAGAAAGCTGGCCACCTGTATATGGCTGTGGTCAACAAGGATCATGAAAGCGATATGAAACTCTATATTTCTGCCAGGAGCCGTGTCACCATGCTGACTAAGCAAGTGAAAGAGACTGCACTTAAGTCCAGTTACAAGATAGGTGGCGGCGATATGCTTTTGTTCAAGTTAAAATAAAGATTTATGACGATATATATCAACGGACGGTTTCTGACACAGCCCATGACGGGCGTTGAGCGCTATGCCTACAACATCTGCAAGGCGATGGCACATCTTCAACAGCCCTTTACCATCGTCTGTCCCAAGACCCCCATTCATCAGGACTACGACGTGAGTGACCTGACCATTGTTCACTATGGTATCGGCAATTCCCACTTCTGGGAACAGTGTGTGCTGCCGTTTTTCTTTATCGGCAAAAAGAACTATCTTGTACTCAGTTTCACAGGCTTGGGTTCCATCCTCATTCGGCATAAGGTAATGACAGTTCACGACCTGTCGTTCCTGAAAAATCCCTCGTGGTATTCGCGTACCTATTATTGGTATTACCGGTTTATGACACCCTTGGCGGTGAAAACGTCGCAGCATATCCTGACGGTCAGCGAATTCTCGAAAAACGAGATACTCGGCTTCTATTCTTTCCTGAAAGCAGAGAAAATCAGTGTCGTCTATAATGCCATCGATCGCCAATTGTTCAAGCCTCAGACTTCAGACACCAGCCATCAGACATCAGCCCCCTTCGTTCTCTGCGTCTCGTCCATCGACCCGAGGAAAAACTTCGCACGACTCATTGAAGCGTGTCAGGGACTGACTGGTGCAAAACTCTACATCGTTGGTAAGTATAACCGTGTTTTCAGTCAGCAAATGGCATTGGACACTACTTCCGACCATATCCAATTCTTAGGCAGGGTGAGCGACGACGAGCTGGTACGTCTCTATAATCAGGCAGCCTGTTTCGTCTTTCCATCGTTGTATGAAGGCTTTGGACTACCCCCACTTGAGGCGATGGCATGCGGCTGTCCCGTGCTGGTTTCCGACATTCCTGTCGAGCGTGAGGTTTGCGGCGATGCTGCCCTATATTTCAATCCACTTGATCCTCATCATATTCTTCAGACAATTACGCAGTATTTGAACGACGCTGATGTTTTAAAAGAAAAGATGCGACAGAAAGGCTTCGAAAACATCATGCGGTTCTCTTGGGAGAAGTCTGCTGAAAGTCTCATGAAGAAGATAGAGGAAATAAAATGAAGAGGTGCTATTCACTATGGCCCAAATAGTTGCTTCTAATCATCCAGTCGGATAGCATGTACAGTCTGTCTAAAGGATAGTCTTTATAATTCCCGTTAAGGAGCGTATGACCCAGTCCGCGCCAATCCGAACGCACACCATACATATCCAGCAATGTGGTATAGACATCCAACTGGTTACAAGGACCCGTCCACGCCCGATGATTATCCACACCACCATTGATGATGTATAGAGGCAGGTCCTTTTTCGCCCTGCTTTCGGCCATACCCAGATGTACGGCATGGGCATGATGGTCGGCAGCAATGACGATGACACTGTTGTCGTAGAGGCCTTGTCGCTTCAGTTCATTGATGTATTTCTCTATCTGTTGGTCAGTATAGTGACAATCCACGAGATAGTTTCTGACCTCCGCCGTATAGTTCTTGTCGCTGACGGTGAATCCATGTTCCACACACTTGTTATAGGGGTTATGCATCGACATCGTTACAACGAGCGAGAAGAAGGGACACGACGCCTTTGCTTGCTCACGTGCAGCCAGCTCAAACACCTGCTCATCGTTCAAATCCTCATTGCCGTGCAGCTCCTTAGGACAGTCAAACTTGGAGTACATCGTATCTATACCATACCGTTCGTTCATCTTGTCCTGTTCCCAGAAAGTTGGCGATGTCGGTACGATGATTTGCGTCTGCTTCATGCGTCCAGCCTGCTTCAGCAGTTGAGGCAGACCGATAAGTCGTTTGTCTTTGGCAATATTGACGGTTATCTCGCACCTCATGGGCAACAGTCCCGTCATATAGATCAGCTGTCCGTCGGATGACTCTCCAATGGTGATATTTGGGCGTACGTGTCCATTATAATACACTGTACTATCACGCTTCAGACGGTTCAGGAAAGGCGTAATCTCCTTGCCATCTACTATCAAGTCGGAAGTTACCGCCATATACGACTCTACAATGATGAATATCAGGTTCTTAGCGTCCGTCACGGTAGGTATCGCTGTCGTCCGTTCCCGATAGTCCTTATACGTGCGCCTGATTTCGTCCATTTGTTTTTCGTCCAACACAACATCTTTTTGGAAGAGATCCTCATAACACACCATTGTCCTTCTCACAAAGCCACTGCGATACAGCATGTTATTCGGAGCTTGGGTATATTGTACCCTTACCGGTGAGAATCGGATAAACGACGTCTCGAAGTTGTGGTCATGAAAGAGGCCCAACACTATGATGAAAACCAATACGGAAGCCAGCATTGCCCCCCACAGCCAACTCAGCGTCTGCATGTATCCTAGCTTCAGTTCCTGCTTATTATAGCGTCTGTAAGACCATCCGAAAAGTATCGGCATCAGGACATAATACACATCCTGCCAACGAAACCCTGTCAGTGCGCTCCGCATCACGTCCCCATCGTTCAGATTGCCCAGTTGGGTAATAGCCAAATTAGGCAGGTAATGGCCGAAGAAGCGGGCGTACAGCACATTGCAAAACGAGAGCAATGCCGTCAATACGAATGTCAGCAACAGCGCGCCCTTTACCCTACCCCTCGTCAATAGTAACGACAGCACAAAGAAGAATGTCGCATCAATCAGACACGAGAACACATTGCTCCAAATGGCATCCGGCTTGAAGGGGTATTCAAACTCCATCGTCATAGCCAGCTGTCCGTGCATAAACAACAAATTGGCCACCGATAGTCCAAACAGCAACAAGAAGCGCGTATTCATTTGCTGCCACCAGGTCCCAATTCTATCATGTATTCGTGTTAAGAACATCGTCATATCACTAAAACGGCACAAAGGTACACATTATTACAATAATACACCACAATTTATTAGCATTTAACAAACTCACTGTTATTCATGGGAGGATACAAGCAGACACATTATTGATTTTAACAATGAAAAATAAAGCAAATAGCACAATTTAATAACACCTGTGACGTTATATAGTATAAAATCATCATAATTACGACATGTCACACCCATGAAGAATACAATACTTCACATATCCAAATATTATTATCCCTATTTAGGGGGTATTGAGACATTGGCCAAGTCTATGGCTGAGGGGATGACGGAGTACAGGAATATTGTTGTTT
>JAEEGL013965982.1_pt1 | contig 10713 bp, 10 predicted proteins | sample 9134231 | NCBI WGS metagenome assembly JAEEGL01 (sample SAMN16246548, study PRJNA631951) | gut metagenome | biome: gut microbiome; feature: rumen; material: fiber-attached | host: Bos | place: Iran: Karaj | collected 2018-10 | reverse complement strand
GCAGCCCATTCATCAGTATACTCAGCCATTGGAGATGACGGAGTGATAGGATAAATACCTGCTACTTCTGTAAAGGCATATGATGAATATGCTGCGGCATAGTTACCATCAATTGCCATTCTTTTAATTTCTTTGCTCATTTTCTTCCTCCTAATGAGTTAATAATATTTCTATATTATTATAAAACTTTTGATTTTATAATTCAATATGAATATATTTTTTTTAAAAAGAAAAGGAATGATAAAAATCATCCCTTTACTTCCTCTTATATTCCTTTATTGGAAGGCCTAATGCATATAATAAATCATGCTCTCCACCCTTATATAAAGCTAGTAAAAAGCCTAAATAATCCATTGCCTTCTCCATTTTTTTAAGTGAGGCACCCTCATAAACATACTTTAATGATTCATAATATAATGGGTGATCACTATCCTTTAAATATTCTATGTATGGAACATATTCAACATTCCTATTTAAGAATCTATAAAGCGATACTACAGTTTGAGGTAATTCAAAATCTGCTCTATGATTATAATCTACACCATAGATTAATCTATACATCTTATTTAGCTCAAGGCCAATACAGAATGAAACAAGCTCATTAATATCCTTATTATCATTATCAATTGCAGATAGCTTTAATACAAGCTCATATCTCCAAATAATTCTATGCTGCTCACGCTTTGATGATGGATATAATTCCTTATATTTATCAATAAATTTATTTAATGAATTAAGATAATGTCCAGTTCTAAAATAATCATCTAAAACCTTCTTTATTGATTCCTTAAGTACTGATGTTTCATTATGCTTTACTGATATTAAATATAATTCATCTAGTAGGTTATTAGCCTCCTTATAATATTGAGCTAATAAATCATTAATTGATATTTCCTTTGTTTTTTCACCCTCAAAGGTATAAATACCATATTTAAATGAATCCTTTGTTACTGAATCTGTATCTAATATACAATATGCAGGCTTAGAATATCCAAATAGCTTTGATGATGGATGTCCTACAACCTCATTTCTAATATATTTTAGATTTCTCATATATTGATTATTATTTAAGTTTATTATACTTTTACCACCAGCTATAGCATTAGCTAAGGCATACAATGAGTCAATTGAAACAAATAATGCTTGAAGTAGGGCATATAATCTTAATATTAAATCCTTTTTATCAAGATTCTCCTCCTTCTTAAAATATGCCTCCTGTATGTCATTAGTTACTGATAGTGCCTTAATAGCACTAGCCATTTGGTAATTTTTTCTAAGAAAATAATAATCAAAATCAAATTTTGCTATTTTATCGTTATTATCGTTTATATAATTAATCATTACGCCTTAGATATTACAATTGAATATCCCTTCTCCTCACTTTCTGAAGGATTTAAAGAATGCATTAATGGCTTATCCTTTAATTCTAAATTCGGATTCATGATATCAGGAATTCCCCACCATGGCTCAACACAAATATAATCACCATAGCCTGGGTCAGTCCATACTGCAAGTATTTCTGCTTCTCTAACATCAAATTTATATCCATAGCCATTAGTTACTAAAATAACATTATCGATATCCTTTGCATCAAATATCATTGTCTTATAGTCAGCAATCATCTTTTTGCTCAAATAGAATTCTCTAGGAATTTTATTAATGCTTTTACCAACGATATAGCTTCCTGTATCATCTAAATAATATCTATTAATTTCAAGTGATGTATCAAATTCAAGCTTTGCTTCATCGAATTCAAAGCCATTTGCAGTTTCAGTACCTGATGCTCTTAGTGCAGGGTGACCACCAAATTCATAATAGATAGGCTTAGTATCAGTATTAGTTATCTTATATCTAATTGATAAAATATGCCCATTAAGCTGATATTTGATTTCAAAATGGAATCTATATGGATATGCCTTTAATGTTTCATCATTCGAATCAAAATATAATGTAACATTATCACCAGATAATTTAAAAATATTAACCTTATTATATCTAATAAGACCATGATTCTTCATTTGGTAATCTTCACCATCAACCTTATAGCTACCATTCTTTAATCTTGCTATAAATGGAAATATTACTACATCCTGTCCCTGCCAGCTTCTTTCATCTGGCTGATATAATAATTCATTTTTATTAACCTTATCATAAATAGAGGTTAAGGAACCTCCATTTTCAGTTATAGATATCTTCAAATATTCATTTTCAATCGTTACCATAATACCACTCTCCATATTGTTTATTATATCATTATGTAGATATATTTACAATTTAATAAAGGTAAAGAAAATCACACGATTGTGTGATTAATCTTCATGTATCATTGTTAGCCTTACAGCCTTATGCCATCCATGGATTCTTCTAGTTCTTTCTTCCTTTGACATAGTAGGCATAAATTCCTTATCTATTTCCTTATTCTTTTTTATTTCATCGATACTTTTCCAATATCCAATTTTTAAGCCTGCTAGGTAGGCAGCACCTAATGCTGTAACCTCTACGACCTTAGGCCTTTTTACACGAGCTGCTAAAATATCAGCCTCAAATTGCATTAAGAAATTATTTTTAGATGCTCCACCATCTACACATAATTCCTTAATATCGATACCAAGATCATTTTCCATAGCCTTTAATACATCATATACCTGGTAGGCTATACCCTCCATAGTTGCTCTAATGATGTGCTCCTTAGATGTACCTCTTGTGATACCTACGATAATACCACGTGCCTCACCATCCCAGTATGGGGCACCAAGGCCAGTAAATGCAGGTACTACATATACTCCATCTGTATCCTTAATTTTTAGTGAATACTCCTCAGTTTGAGATAAATCAGTAAATAATCTTAATTCGTCTCTTAGCCACTTAACAGCAGCTCCACCAATAAATACTGAACCCTCTAATACATAATCTGGTCTATCACCATCTAATGTTGCACCAAGGGTAGTTAATAAGCCATGCTTAGATCTAATCATTTCCTTACCAGTATTCATAAGCATAAAGCAGCCTGTACCAAAGGTATTTTTAATATCACCCTTATTTATACATAGCTGTCCAAATAAAGCTCCTTGCTGATCACCAACTATACTTGTAATAGGTATCTTAGCACCAAGTAGCTCCTCATCTGTATAACCATACATAAAGCCGGATGGCCTTACTCTAGGTAATATACTTAGAGGAATGCCGAATAATTCTAGTAATTCATCATCCCATTTTAAGGTATGAATATTAAATAATAATGTACGTGATGCATTAGTATAATCAGTAGCAAAAACCTTACCACCGGTTAGGTGCCAAAGTAGGTAGCAATCAACAGTTCCGAAGCATAGCCTATCCTCCTTTAAAAGCTCTTGTGCTTCCTTAACATTATCTAAAATCCATTTGATTTTAGTTGCACAGAAATAGGCATCTACTCTAAGACCTGTTTTATTATAAATCATGTCATCAAGGTCCTTATTCTTTAGTAATTCCTTGCAATAATCATCAGTTCTTCTACATTGCCATACTATCGCATTATATACAGGCTTACCTGTTTTCTTATCCCATAGTATTGTAGTTTCTCTTTGATTTGTAATACCGATAGCCTCAATATCCTTGATTGAAACTCCTGCTCTAATTATTGCAGAAAATATAGATGCGACCTCACTTGATAATATTTCCTTTGGCTCATGCTCAACCCAGCCTGGCTTTGGATAGATTTGAGCAAACTCCTCCTGAGCCATGCCTCTTATTGAACCCTTATGGTCAAATACGATTGCACGAGATGAGGTAGTACCCTGATCCAATGCTAATATAAATTTCTCACTCATTTTTTAACACCTACATTTCTTGTTGATACAATATCAACACCTGTATTTAATACATTTTCAATTATTACATCACCAATTTTAACTGGTGCTTTAACCTTAATTTTCTTTAATTCATTTAATACATCGAATATTAGCTTTTTATCGATAGCTTCCTTAGTCTTAACTGAAACGACTAAATCAATTCCATCTATTACCTCTACACTTGAGGTTACCATTCTTTTTGGCCTTGTCACCTCGTTAATACCATATATTTTTCCTCTAGGGCAGGTATTACCTGTAACAATTATATTATTAATGTCATCATCGTTTACCTTTAGATGACAGCCCATAGGGCATGTTATACATACAAATTCCTTCATAATGCTACCTCAAATATACCTTAATATTATTAGCATGTCTAAGCTTCAATACATCTTCACCACTAAGCTTGATATTTTGCATCTCACCTGGAGTTAGTATTTGCTTTTTCTTTGAATAAATAACATTATCATCACAGCTTATTTCTAGGTATTTATCCTTAAATACATTAGATACTCTAAGCTTTAATGATATTTCTGATGTATCCTCATTTTTAACTATCATCTCAGGTACTACATATCTTACCTTACCATCAGTTTCAACAAATACCTTTTCATGCTTTTTAGAATCATTACTATTTACATATTTAACTGCATTTAATCCTGCAAGCTTTGCTTCCTCTGATACGAAATCTACTAGATCATGAACATGTAGTACATTACCACATTCAAAAATACCATCAATAGATGTCATTAATCTATCATCAACATTAGCACCTCTTGTGATTCTTGAAATATCTACCTTAGCACCACGTGCAAGCTCATTTTCAGGTAATAATCCTACTGATAATAATAAGGTATCACATTTGATAGTTCTTTTTGTTGACATAATAGGATTTAGCTTTTCATCAACATTAGCAACTACTACTGCCTCAACCCTATCATTACCTATTATTTCTACTATTGTAGTAGATAAATAAAGTGGTATATCAAAATCATTTAGGCACTGACTTATATTTCTATTTAATCCACTTGAATATGGCATAAGCTCAAGTACTGCCTTAACCTTAGCACCCTCAAATGTCATTCTTCTAGCCATAATTAATCCAATATCACCACTACCTAATATTACGACCTCCTTGCCAGGCATATATCCATCAATATTAACTAGCTTTTGGGCAGTACCTGCACTATAGATACCCGCACATCTATCACCAGCAATATTGATTGCTCCACGAGGACGCTCTCTACATCCACAGGCAAGTATAATTGCCTTAGGGTCTATTTCTAATACTCCTTCCTCATTTATCGCAACAACATGCTTATTATCATCTACTCTAACAACAGTTGTATTTAATAAATATTTAATATTTCTTTTCTTTACCTCTTCGATATATCTATTTGCATATTCAGGTCCAGTTAATTCTTCCTTAAATGTATGAAGACCAAATCCATTATGGATACACTGATTTAGTATTCCACCTAATCTATCCTCGCGTTCAAGAATTAATATATCATTTTCACCATTATCATATGCTGATATTGCGGCAGCCAATCCTGCAGGTCCGCCACCAATAATTAATATCTTAACATTCATGATTAGTCCTCCTTAATCTTAGAAACAATTAAATTAGAATTATTACCTGATTTAGTTATTTCAGATAGCTCTAAATTTAATTCTCTTCTTAATATTTCCATTATTCTAGGAGTACAAAATCCCATTTGGCATCTACCCATACCAGCTCTAGTTCTTCTTTTAATACCATCTAAATCCTTAGCTCCTGGTACTCTTCTTATCGCTTCAACAATTTCAGCCTCACTTACAACCTCACATCTACAAATGATATGACCATATAGAGGATTTTCATCTATCATTTTATTTAATTCAGATGGACTCATTTCTGATACTCTCTTAATTGCATGTCTTTTTGGATTAAAGCCTTTATTGATACTTAGCTTTAAATAATCCTTTATTTCATTTACAGCATATTCTGCAATTGCAGGTGATGAAGCAAGACCTGGGGACTCGATACCAACACAATTATATAATCCATCCACATCACTACTAAAGCCAACGATAAAATCATCGCCATCCTCATGAGCTCTATTACCACTAAATTGAGTAATAATTCCGCCCTTATTTAGTGATGGAACACTTAATAATCCCTTATTCCATACATCATTTAATCCTTCATAGGTAGTATTTACTCTATCCTTATCGTCTATATCATAGGCTGTAGGTCCTACTAATATATTACTATGTGCAGTTTGAGTAACTAATATACCCTTACCCATTTTAGTAGGTAGCTGAAATAATGTAGTATTTGTATAGAATGAATATTCCTTATCTAATAATACATATTCACCCTTTCTAGGTGTTATATGGTATTTAACACTTGATAGCATATTATTTATTTCATCAGAATGAACACCTGAAGCATTCACTACAACCTTACATTCATATTTAGTATTATCCTTACAGTAAATAACAAAATGATCATTTACCTTTTCTATCTTAGATACTTCCTTATTGAATTCATATTCTACACCATTTGTAGAGGCATTTTCTGCAAATGCAATACACATTTCATATGGTGAAACAATACCACTATCCTTAGCATATAACGCTTTAGTTACCTCATCACTAACATTAGGCTCTATTTTCTTAATTTCATCTTTACTTATTATTTCTACATTACTAACACCATTAAGCTTAGCCTTATTAAGTAGTTCTCCTAAAATGTTTTCCTTATCCTCATCAAATGCTAAAACTAGTGCTCCATTTTTTCTATATGGAAACTCTAGCTCTTCTGCAAGCTTTGGATACATTTTAGCTCCTCTTACATTAAAAAAAGCTTTCCTACTTCCTACCTTAGCATCAAATCCAGCATGAACAATACCTGAATTTGCTTTAGTAGTACCACAGGAAACATCATTATGCTTTTCCAAAACTAAAAATCTACCTAAATACTTAGATAGCTCCCTTGATATTGTGGTTCCAATAATACCGGCCCCAATAATTATTACATCGTACATATTATTACCTCTCGCAATTTACTATTAGTTATTATACCACAATATGTAAGCGTTCTCAATAACCCTAAAGAAAAAAGGAGTTTTAAACTCCTTATTTTCTATATTCCAGCAACAAGCTTTAATGCCATCAATATAAAACCAATTCCCATACTAGATAAATAGATTATCCAATCAGTTTTTCTCAAATTAAAATGTCTATTGTAAATAACATATCCAATATATCCACCAATCGCTACTGCAACCCAGCTTAATGAAGCTAAATCACAAAGCATAAATGCAAATATGATAAAAATAGGCAATAATGATTTATATCCAAAAATGCTATTACAAATATCTCCTGTATCTTCTGCTCTTTCCTTCTTAGCAAGTAATATAAATAATACTACCCATGTAATACTTATAACACCCATGATTATTAATGCAGTTATTGATTCATAACCATGACCCCATGTTAACAAATCATCAAACACATAGGCTATTCTGAATAACGCTACCTGAGGGAAATATGTAAAATGTGAGAATACTTCATTATATCCAAATGAATTAAATGTATGAATATATACATCAAGTGCTATATCTACCACAAATAAGGCAATTGATGACATAAATGCGATTATTATTCCATCTATAGCTGAATTAGCTCTTGTAAAGAAGAATGCAATCCATGAATACACTAGTAATCCTGTAATTAATACAACAATGTAATATAAATAATAATATCCTGGATGGAATACTAATTCTAAATTAGTACCTTTAAAATATAATCCCTGATAATTAGAGAAATATATTATCATAAATGTTGATACAATTAGGAAATTAATAGTAAATATTATAGCTACCTCTGCCATACCAAATAGGTATTTAAATAAATATAGCTTATTTCTTTTTACTGGTAATGAATAGAATAAATCGCAGCTGTTTCTTTTCATTTTAAACATGAATTCATAGATAGGAAAGAATAATACTAGTAGTAGCATTATAACAGTTGTAAATCCCATACCAGATTGAGATATATATTTTTGATGATTATTATCAAATGCTGTAACGAATCTAGATGTTGCTAAAAATACTATTGTAGAAACTATTGTTAATGAAGTGATTATTATTAATAAAGGTAATCTTTTCTTAATATAATATTTAGTTAAATTAATCATTTAGATAGCCTCCTTCCTCAATTACAGAATTAAACATTTCTTCAAAATTGATAGGAAGCTCATCTATAAATACAGGATTTAAATCCTTAATAGCTTCTGATACTTCTTCTAATTCCTTATTAGTTACTATTCTAATAACTCTTTCATCCTGCTGATAAGATTTATAAATCTTAGGAAATTTATCCTTTTCAATCTTATCAGTGAATGCGATTTGATATTTATGAATCTTTTCTAATGAATCATATAATTCACCACTTGAGGCTATTTTATTTTTATCTATTATAGCGAATGAATCACATATATCCTCAAGCTCTCTTAATGAATGTGATGCAATAATAACTGTAGTTTTATTATCAGCTATCATATCTACTATTTCTCTTTTAAAATATAATCTAGCAAATGGATCTAAACCATCAAATGCTTCATCTAGTATTAAATATTTAGGCTTTATAGCAAAGGCTATTGCTATAAATGTTTGTCTTTTCATACCCTTAGAGAATTTATTAATCTTTTTCTTTAGTGGTATTTTAAAATAATTAATATGCTTATAATATGTATCTATATCTAAATTATACATACTTTGGTATAGCTTAATTATTGATTCTGGAGTTGTATTTAAATCGTAATATGGCTCATCTGGTAAAAAGAATATATCCTTCTTTCTACTTTCGTTATCATATACATCCTCACCATCAATTAATACATTACCAGAATCAGCTGGATATACACCCGTAACTATTCTTAATAATGTTGATTTACCAGCACCATTAATACCACATAGGCCTAATACCTTACCATCATTTATTGTTAAATTAATATCCTTAAGAACCTCTTTATCCTTAAAGCTTTTATATATACCTTTAATTTCTATCATTCTTATCACCCTCACAAACCGAATTAACTAATTCTAGTATTTCTTCCTTTGATAAACCAGAGGAAAGTAAATTATTAAGATTCTCCTTAAAGCTATCAACTAAGATATTATTATCATTTCCATAGGAAACAAATACTCCCTTTTTTATAACCTTAGTTACATAGCCCTGATCCTCAAGTAATGTATATGCCTTTTGAACTGTATTAGGATTAATACCAAGCTCCTTGGCTAAATCCCTACATGATGGCAAATACTCTCCATACTTCAGGACACCAGTTGTTATTAGCTTCTTATAATTATTAGCGATTTGCTCGAATACATTTTCTTTTCCGCTAAATATCACAGTATCACCTCATCTGTATTAACTGTATTATCTGTATTAATTATATCACTAAAAAAGCCCCTGTCAAGCAATCAACTGACAGAAGCTTAATTTTTTATTTTTTCACTGGTAATACGATTGGATTTTTAGCATTATCTGAATGCATATAAAGTACTAGAACTCTTCCAATAAATTGTACAAATTCTATACCAGCATTCTCGAAAAATTCGATAGCTTCATCCTTATCAACCATTGAATTTTGTAGAATAGAGATTTTTATTAGTTCATGCTTATTAAGATAATTTAATACATCAGTAAGTAAATTATCACTTAAGCCTTCCTTACCTATTTGAAATACAGCCTTCTCCTTTTGAGCAAGGCTTTTTAAATATGCCTTTTGTTTAGGTGTAAGCATAAATTATTCCTCATCCACGAATTCCATAGTATCATATGCATCTCTTAAAATCTTTTGCATATCCTCTACCATTGGAACTCTTGGGTTAGCTGGTGAGCACTGATCCTCGTATGCTAAATAAGATAGCTTCTCAACCTGAGCCATGTAGTTATCTCTTTCAAGGCCTTGTGATTTGAAGTTCATCTTAATGCCGACCCTCTTACCTAATTCACCGCAGGCCTTAGCATATGATTCAACACCCTCTTCGATTGTTGAGCAAGGTAATCCTAGGATTCTTGCAAGCTCAGCATAGCGTTCATCTGCACGATAATAATTATACTTTGGCCATGTAGATAGTTTTTGAGGCTTTTGACCATTATATCTAATTGTATATGGTAATAAAATTGCGTTAGCTCTACCATGAGGTACATGGAATTCAGCACCAACCTTGTGAGCCATTGAGTGGTTCATACCTAAGAATGCGTTAGCGAATGCCATACCAGCAAGTGTAGATGCATTATGCATCTTCTCTCTAGCCTCTGGGTCATTAGCACCATTCTTATAGCTACGCTCTAAATATTCAAATACCATCTTAATTGCTTGAACAGCTAAACCATCTGTGAAATCAGATGCAAGTGTAGATACATATGCCTCAGTAGCATGTGTTAAAACGTCCATACCTGTATCAGCACAAATAGATCTAGGTAGATTCATTACAAATGCAGGATCAATAATCGCTACAGTTGGAGTTAATGAATAATCTGTTAATGGGTACTTCTTATGCTCAACCTTATCTGTGATAACGGCAAATGGAGTAACCTCACTACCAGTACCTGAAGTTGTAGGGATACAAACAAGCTTAGCCTTTTTACCTAATTCAGGATATTGGAAAGCACGCTTTCTGATATCCATAAACTTTTGCTTTAAATCATTGAAGTTAACTTGAGGCTGCTCATAGAATAACCAAATACCCTTTGCAGCATCCATTGATGAACCACCACCAAGTGCGATAATTGTGTCTGGCTCAAATGAACGCATTAGCTCAACACCCTTCATAACTGTTTGAATTGATGGATCTGGTTCAACATCACAGAATAATTGATATGG
>JAEEGL012352412.1_pt1 | contig 10713 bp, 7 predicted proteins | sample 9134231 | NCBI WGS metagenome assembly JAEEGL01 (sample SAMN16246548, study PRJNA631951) | gut metagenome | biome: gut microbiome; feature: rumen; material: fiber-attached | host: Bos | place: Iran: Karaj | collected 2018-10 | reverse complement strand
GCCTTGGCGAAGATTTCGTCCCAGCCGAAGAAGCCCTTGGCCATCAGGTCATCCACGGAGTAGCCCAGCTCGTTCAGCAGGGTGACGTTCACGTCCCAGGTGTTTTGGGTGGCGGTGTCCTTGAAACCGTTGACGGCGTAGATGCCTTTGCCTTCAGCGCCTTCAATGGTGGCGGCCTGCATCAGGCTTTCCGGGATGGCAGCCTTCAGGTCGGCGCCGTACTGCTCAATCAGGTCATCCAGCTTGAGGAAGTAGCCCTTCTTGGCATAGCTGTTGTATTCGTCAGAGCTCCAGGAGCAGGTGAAGACGATGTCCACATCCTTGTCACCGGAGGTCAGGGCATTGACGGCCTTCTCGTCGAAGTCGCCCCAGGTGCCCCAGATGACTTCCAGCTTCGCGCCGACTTTGTCAGCAATGTACTCGTTGACTTTTTCCAGAACAGCGGTGTCATCGGATACGTTGCTGCCGTGGAACATGATGGTGATGGTGGGCAGGTCATCCGCCGCGGCAAAGCTGCACACGGAGAGGATCAGCGCCAGGGTCAGAATGAGAGACAGGAACTTTTTCATGGTTATCCTCCTTATTTTCAGCACCGTCCGGGTGCTGATATTCTATATTTTTAAGGGCTGGGCCCTTAAATTACATGAGGGGAAATTCTTCTTTTGCTTTTCAGGAACTTTCGTTCCTGAAATTTCCGCAAGCTCAATCGGTTTATTAACGTTTCCCCGGCCTTCATCTGCCACTGGCAGCGGCCGTGAAAACGCTGCCCACAGGGCAGATCGCTTGTTTCGCTTGAATTCACATCCGATGAAATTTCAGCCACCGGCTGTCATCGGATGTTCATCCCTTAACGGACCCGATGGTCAGGCCGGCGATGACGTACCGCTGGAAGAAGGGGTAGGCGCAGGCGATGGGAACCACGATGAACACCACCAGGGCCATCTTCAGGGACTGGGAGGGGAGCTGTGCCGCGGCTTTGGCGGCGTCCGCGCCCAGCATGGCGGAGTTCTTGGCCAGGAAGTCCGCGTTGCGCTGCATCCGCATGAGCAGATACTGCAGGGGCATGATGTCCATGTTCTTGTTCAGGTAGAGCAGGGACAGGAACCATTCATTCCAGTAGGCCAGGGAAACCAGCAGGGCGATGGTGGCAATGCCGGGCTTGACTACCGGCAGGACGATCCGCACCAGGGTGGAATACTCTCCGCTGCCATCGATGGTGGCGGCTTCAATCAGTTCATTGGGCACCGTGGTCTGCAGGAAGGTCCGCATGATGATGACGTTAAAGGGGCTGAAGAGCATGGGCACGATCAGGGCGGCGTAGTTGTCGCTGAGGCCCAGGACGCTCTTGCAGATGACGAAGGTGGGAACCAGGCCGCCGCCGAAGATCATCGTAAAGAAGCTGAGGAAATTGAAGAAATTCCGGAACTTGTAATCCCTGCGGAAGAGGGGGTAGGCGTAGAGAACTGTCAGGGTGACACTCAGCACCGTGCCGATGATGGTGATCAGGAAGGAATTGAAGTAGCTCCTCCACAGGGCGCTGCCCAGTTTGAAAGTGTAGGTGAAAGCCTGCGTGCTCCAGGAAAGGGGCGTGAAGGAGTAACCTACCTGTCGGATGCTTTCCTCAGAAGAGAAAGCAATGATGATAACAAAGATGAAGGGAATAATGCACATCAGGGAGAACAGCCCAAGCAACACATGGAAGGCTGTCTGGGTTCCCTTGCCGAACCGGTTCAGGGAGAAGGAACCGGCCTTCATTTTTTTCTGAGGCGAAGATTTTGCTATCGTTGTCATTTTTTACACTCCTCTCCTCAGAACAGTGAACTTTCCGCGTCAATCTTCCGGACCAGCGCATTGGCACCGAGGATGCAGACCAGGCCGACAGCGCTCTGCAGGAAACCGGCGGCGGAACTCATCCCCAGGTTGTGGGTGTTGGCATAAGCCCGGTATACGTAGGTATCCACGACCTGGGTGACAGGGTAGAGGGAACCGGAGTTCTGGGGCACGTTGTAGAACAGGCCGAAATCCGCGTTGAAGATCTTGCCCACGTTCATGATCAGCAGGATGACGATCATGGGGCGGATACCGGGAAGGGTCACGTGCCAGATCTGCTGCCACTTGGTGGCGCCGTCCACGGCCGCAGCCTCATACTGGGTGGTGTCGATGCCGGTGATGGCGGCCAGGTACAGCACGGAGGAGTACCCCAGGTTCTTCCAGAGGTTACAGATGGTCAGTATCAATGGCCACCAGGTGGTGTCATGGTAGAAGTTGGTGACTTTCTGTCCGGCGGCTTTCTGCATGAAGGGGATCATGCCGCTGGTGGGATCCAGGAAGGCCAGGACGAAGTAGCTGGCAACAACCCAGGACAGGAAGTAGGGGAAGAACATCAGGGTCTGGTAGGTCTTGGCCAGGAAACGGGTGGTCAGTTCACTCATCATGATGGCGAAGGCGACCGAGATGATCAGGCCCAGGATGATCCACAGGATGTTATAGCCCAGGGTGTTGCGGATCATGATGCCGGTGTCCGGGGATTTCAGGAATTCGAAGTTCTTCAGGCCGACCCATTCACTCTTTACAATATTGTTCCAGAATGTGTTGGGGCGGAAGGCACGGTAATTCTTGAAAGCAATCACGATACCGAACATGGGCAGGTAGCGGATCAGCAGCAGCCAGATGGCACCGGGCAGCATCATGGTTGTGAGCCAGAAGGTCTTCTTTTTGGAAGTGACGCTTCCGTTTCCGATCCGGCGTTTCTTGGCGGTGGATGGTATTGCCGTCATTTTTTCTCTGCTCCTTTCCTGCAATGTCCGATCTGGTAATTGAATTCTATAAAACAGACATCCGGTCTGTCATTATCTCCGTTTGTCAATTCTTGACTGCGGTTGTTGTGTTGCCAAAAACGAACAATTCAGGGCAAAAAGCACCGGAATTCAACGGGTGAGTCCTTTTGCCACAGAAAACGCAAAATGCCAAGCATGGACAAAAAATGACATACAGGTTCCTTCTTCTTGTGATTTTCTTTTGCTATGCTTATAATGAAAAATACGGACAATCAGGAGGTTCTCTACAATATGCGTTACGGATATTTTGACGATGCCGCGCGCGAATATGTCATCGACCGGGTGGATGTCCCTGTTTCCATGACGAATTACCTGGGCACCCAGCGGATGGGCACGGTTATTTCCCATAACGCGGGCGGATACAGCTGGCTGGACAGCCCCCAGCACCACCGCATTACCCGCTTCCGTCCCAACGGGGTTCCCATGGACTGGCCGGGACATTACGTGTATCTGCGGGATGACGAGACCGGGAAGTTCTGGTCAGTGAGCTGGCAGCCCACGGGCCTTCCTTTAAATGAAGCGCGGTATGAAGCCCGCCACGGAATGAGCTATTCCCGCTACCTGTGCGATTACCAGGACATCAGCGCCGAGCAGGTCCTGTTCATTCCCCGGGAAGACGGCGGAGAGGACCCTGTAGAAATCTTTGACGTACGGATCCGGAACAATTCGGACCGTGAACGGAAGATCAGCGTATACGGATATGTAGAGTTTTCCTTCCATGAAATAGATATGGACAACCAGAACTTCCAGATGAGCCTGTATGCCGCCGGTTCCCACTATGAACACGACGCGGCGCTGTGCGAGCTGCACTATGAGCCCGACGCCTGGCAGTTTTTCGCGGGGAATTTTAAGCCGGACAGCTTTGACGGGGTCCGGGAGGCCTTTATCGGTTCCTACCATACGGAGCGGGATCCCCTGGGTGTGTCCGCCGGCCGCCTGAGCGGTTCCACGGAGCTGGGCGGCAACCCCTGCGGCGCGCTGCAGAAAAAGCTGACCCTGAAGCCTGGAGAGGAAGCCCGGGTGCTGTTCTACCTGGGCACCGGCAAAGGGGAAGCCGCCGACCGGGCCAGGCAGAAGTATGACGAGGCAGGCACGGACCGGGCTTTCGCGGAACTGCGCCGCTTCTGGGACGACAAGCTGGGACAGCTGCAGGTAAAGACGCCCCATGAGAACATGAACCGTTCTCTGAACATCTGGAACTTCTACCAGAGCGAGGTCAACGTGCTGTTCTCCCGGTTCTCTTCCTTTATAGAGGTAGGCGGACGGACCGGCCTGGGTTACCGGGATACCGCCCAGGATGCCATGTGCATCCCCCACGGGGAACCGGATATGTGCATGAAGCGGATCTGCCAGCTGCTGCACGGGCAGATGAGCCAGGGCTACGGCCTGCACCTGTTTGACCCGGCGGTACTGGAAAAGACTGAAGACAACGGATTCAAGTCCCCGACGGTGATCCCGGAGGCGGATAAGAAGGGCATGCTCCACGGGCTGAAGGACGCCTGTGCGGATGACGCCCTGTGGCTGATTCCCGCCATTGTGGAGAATGTGCGGGAAAGCGGCGACCTTTCCTTCTTTGACAAAGAGATTCCCTACGCGGATGAGGGAAAAGCCAGCGTATGGGATCATATGAAAGCGGCCCTGGATTTCTCCTACAGCCAGGTGGGAAGCCACGGCGTGACCAAGGGCCTGCGGGCAGACTGGAATGACTGCCTGAACCTGGGCGGCGGTGAGAGCGCCATGGTGGCCTTCCTGCTGGTCTGGGCGACCAATCACTTCCTGGACGCTGCCCGGGCCTTGGGACGGCAGGAGGATATCAGCAAGTATGAAGCCCTGAAAAAGGGCATGGAAGAAACCTGCCGGAAGGAGCTCTGGGACGGGGCATGGTTCCTGCGGGGCTTCACGGCGGCCGGGAACCCCATCGGTTCCAGCATGGCCACAGAAGGCAAGGTGCATATGGAATGCAACACCTGGGCGGTGATCAGCGGCGCGGCGGACCGGGAACAGGGACTGAGCTGCATGGACGCTGTGGATGAATGGCTGTACACGCCCTGGGGCCTGATGCTGAACGCCCCGTCCTTCGTGACGCTGGATGACAGCATTGGCTTTGTGACCCGGGTATATCCCGGCGTGAAGGAAAACGGCGCCATCTTCAGCCATCCGAACCCCTGGGCCTGGGTGGCGGAGTGCATGCTGGGCCGGGGCAGCCGGGCCATGAAGTTCTATGACGCCCTGCTGCCGGAAAACCAGAACGATAAAATGGAGATCCGCCAGGCGGAGCCCTACAGCTACTGCCAGTTCATCATGGGACGGGACCATACAGCCCACGGCCGGGCCCGGCATCCCTTCATGACCGGCTCCTCCGGCTGGGCCTACTACGCGGCGACCCGGTATATGCTGGGTATCCGGCCGGGCTTTGACGGCCTGACGGTGGATCCCTGCGTCCCGGCGGACTGGGACGGCTTTGAGGCGGTCCGCAAGTGGCGCGGCGCGGAATACCGGATCAGCGTAAAGAATCCGAATCACGTGGAAAAAGGCGTAAAGCGGATCCTGACGGACGGAAAAGAAACGGAAAAGATTCCGGTATACACAGACGGCGTACACGAAATTGAAGTCATTCTGGGCTGATGATGCAGGAATAAGGAGAAATGTGATATGATTAAGTTTGGTACAGGCGGTTGGCGCGCAATTATCGGCGACGGGTTCACGAAGGCGAATATCCGCCTGGTGGCGGCGGCCCTGGCCCGCCGGATGAAGCGGGAAGGCGTCGCGGAGGAAGGCATCTGCGCGGGATATGACCGGCGGTTCCTGAGCAAGGAAGCCCTGACCTGGTTCTGCGAAGTGCTGGCGGGCGAAGGCATTAAGGTATACTTTGTGAACATGAGCTGCCCGACGCCCCAGATTATGTTTACCGTGAAGGAAAGGAAACTGCCCTACGGCGCCATGGTGACGGCCAGCCACAACCCTGCCACCTGGAACGGCATCAAGCTGTTCACCTTCGGCGGACGGGACGCGGCGCAGGACGTGACGGAGGCCATCCAGGAGGAGGCCAACAGCATCCCGGAGGAAGACGTCCGGGAGATGGGTTTCGAGGAGGCCCGGGCCGCGGGCATGATCGAGATTATCGATCCCCGGGACGCCTACCTGGATTCCATCCTGAAGCAGGTGAACACCGACGCGATCCGGCAGCGCCGGCTGCGGATTGTGCTGGACCCGATGTTCGGCGTGAGCCTGACGGGCCTGCTGACGATCCTGTATACCTGCCGGTGCGACATTGACGTGATCAACGACCGGCATGACGCGTTCTTCGGCCGGCACCTGCCGGCACCGAACCCGGACACGCTGGTGGACCTGCAGTACGCGGTAAAGGAACACCGGGCGGACGTGGGTATCGCCACCGACGGTGACGCGGACCGGCTGGGCATTATCGACGAGAACGGCCGGTATGTGACCGCCAACGAGATCCTGGCACTGCTGTATTATTACCTGCTGGAGTACAAGGGCTGGCACGGCGCGGCGGTGCGGAACATCGCCACCACCCATCTGCTGGACCGGATCGCGGCGGCACACGGGGAAAAGTGCGTCGAGGTACCGGTTGGTTTCAAACATATTTCCGCGGGCATGGAACAGTATGACGCCCTGATCGGCGGCGAATCCTCCGGCGGCCTGACGGTCCGGGGACACATTTCCGGCAAGGACGGCCTGTACGCGGCCAGCCTGCTGGTGGAAATGATTTCCGTGAGCGGAAAGAAACTGAGCGAACTGGTGCAGAACCTGTATGACAACTACGGGGAACTGCATTCCGCGGAATATGACTGGGCGCTGACTCCGGAAAGCCGGGAAGAGATCGGCCGGAAGATCATGACCGACAAACTGCTGCCGGAATTCAGCCGCAAGGTGGAAAAAGTCAGCTATATGGACGGCTGCAAGGTCTACCTGGACGGCGGCTGGGTGATTGTCCGGTTCTCTGGCACAGAGCCCCGGGTGCGTATTTTCGCCGAGGCGGAGACAGAAGCGGAGGCAAAGGGCCTGGTAAAGCAGATGGCGGACTTCACCGGCCTGGACTGGAAAGAATAAATAGCGCCGGATAAACTCCGGGAAAGGACAGGGACCATGGGAACGGATACGGGCAGACAACCGAAAAAGCGCCTGTTCAGCAGCGTACGGCAGTCGCTGCGCGCGCAGATCGGCCTGATTGTGCTGCTCAGCTATCTGATTCCCGTGGTCCTGCTTGGCGTTTTTACCGGCAGTTTCCTGATGAAAAGGCTGGAAAACCAGACCCGGGCGGCGGTGACCTCCGGCGCGGAGCAGGCCTGGACGCTGACGAACCAGAAGATTGAGCGGACGCTGGAACTGGCCCGGGACGCCACCTATGACGGGGAACTGACGGAAAACTGGCAGAAATGGAACGACGGAACCATCGGGGACGCAGAATATATGCGGCTGTGCCGGAATTACCTGGAACGGAAGTACAGCCGGGAATCGCTGCTTTCCTTTGCTGCCTGTTTCCCGGTCCGGAAACCGGGAACCCTGATGTATATCGGGGGCGGTGTTGTTGACGGTTCCAAGGACCTGCGGGACCTGATGGACGCCGTACAGGAGATGGGGGAAACCCTGGGCGCCCGCTGCCGGTTTTTCCGGTTCGGGGAACGCATGTACCTGGCAAGGAACCTGCTGAACCTGCGGATGGAACGCTACGGTATGCTGATCCTGGGCATTGACGAGGATCAGATGTTCCAGCCGCTGAACGGACTGGGCCTGGCCTGGGACGCGGAAGTGGCGATCCGCCTGGATGACTGCAGCGACCCGGAAACAGACTGGACGAACCTGAAACCCGGACTGACGGATGACGGCGGAGAGAAACTGTATTACACCCGCCTGTCCGGAGGAGAGGAAAACGAACTGGACCTGCGGCTGACCATGGACCGACGGAAACAGTACAGCGAGATTTATTCCTTCCGGATGCTGCTGCTGGTTATGGCCGTGCTGCTGATTCCCATCATGATCCTGATCGGCATCTACCTGAGCCGGCGCATCGTCAAGCCGCTGACGCTGCTGTCCGCGGCCAGCCGGCATATTGAGGAAGGCAACCTGGGCGCGACGGTGCCCCTGAACGGGGAGGACGAGCTGGGACGCCTGGGCCGGTCCTTCTCCAAGATGTCCCTGCGGCTGAAGGAACTGATCGACAAAACATACAAGGAAGAAATCGAACTGAAGAATGCCCAGATCCTGGCGCTCCAGAGCCGGATCAATCCGCATTTCATCAACAACGCCCTGGAGGATATCAACTGGCAGGCCCGGATCGAGGGATCGGAGAGCATTTCCTCCATGGTGACCTCCCTGTCCGTGCTGCTGAACGCCACCATGGCGCGGCAGGACCGGCGGCTGGTGACCCTGCGGGAAGAGATGGAAGTGGCGGAGGCATATATCTATTTTATCCAGCAGCGCTTCGGAACCGACCTGACCGTGAACCGGGAAATCGAAGAGAAGGCGCTGGACGGCATCCTGCCGCTGCTGACAATCCAGCCGCTGCTGGAGAACGCTGTGGAGCACGGCATTGCCCCGGCGGGAGGCGGTACGATCACCATCCGCTGCTCCCTGAACGACGCGTGCATGCAGATCGCAATCATCAATACCGGCCGGGAGACCGGCAGGGAGGACCGGGAACGGATCGAAGCAGCCCTGAACGGGCATCCCACCGGAAAACACCTGGGCCTGGCCAATATCGTGAACAGGCTGCGCCTGATCTACGGAGACTCGGTGATGATCCGCGTGGATACGGACACCCCCGGGCAGACGACGGTGTCAATCGTCATTCCCCGGGAAATCCACTGAAGGAGGCAAGGACATGCGAATGAAAAGATGGATCGCGGCTGCCGCGGCACTGCTGCTGGCGGTTTCCGCGGGAACCGGAACCGCTGAGGGCGGTGTTACGCTGCGGACAATCAGCTGTTTCGCCGGCCTGGACGGATCCGCCAGCGAGTATGTTGAAATCCTCCAGCGGTATGAGTCCAGGACGGGGAACACAGTTGTGGACAGTTCCTCCACCAGCGACGAGGCCTGGAAAACGGCTATCCTGAAGGATTTCGCGGCGGGAAACGAGCCGGATATCCTGTTCTTCTTCGCAGCTGGAGCAGACTCGGCGCCGCTGCTTTCCCGGGTGGTTTCCCTGGAAGAGATCAACGCGGCCTATCCGGACATGAACCTGCAGGAGAATGACGCCCTGCGGGAAGCGGACGGGAAGGTCTACGCGGTGCCGGTGAGGGGATACTGGGAAGGCCTGTATGTCCATACAGACCTGTTTGAACAATACAATGCCCCCCTGCCGAAAGACTGGGATTCGCTGCTGGAAGCGATCCGGATCTTCCGGGAAAACGATATTATCCCGATTGCCATTTCCCTGTCGGATATCCCCCACTACCTGGCGGAGATGTCCGTGCTGGCCTGCGCCTCCCGGGAGGAACAGCAGGCCCGGCCCAAAACCTTTGAGGAGGTTCCCGCATCCTGGCTGGAGGCCATGGGTGTGATCCGGGAACTGGCGGAAGCAGGAGCTTTTGCCGACAACGCATGGAGTACCTATAATGACGCGTCCACGAACCTGTTCCTGAACAAAAGGGCGGCGATGCAGATGGACGGAAGCTGGCTGGATTCAGCCTTTCCGCCGAGGATGATGGATACGCTGGCAGTACTGCCCATGCCCCGGCGGGACGGGGAAGGCGCTTCCGACTGCTACCTGGGCGGCGTTTCCATGGGATTTTACCTGACCCGCCGGGCCTGGGAGTCGAATCACCGGGACGCGGCGGTGGACCTGCTGGCGGACCTGACTTCGGAGGAAAGCGTTCGGGAACTGGGAAGTTCCTCCCTTTCCGGGAGGCTGCTGGATACGGCGGAGGATATGAAGGCGGGCAGGCATATGGTCAGCCCGCTGCAGGATGCCATGAACAACAGGGCCCGTGAAACCTGGCTGCTGGAATGCATTCCGGCGGTGGCAGAGGGCAAGATGACGCCGGAGGAATGCTGGCGCCGGGTGATGGCGCAGAATCCCTTCGGAGAGTGAGGTGAACGCATGTACCGTGTAGTCCTTGTGGACGATGAACGGCTGATTATCCGCGGGCTTTCCACCGTGATTCCGTGGAAGGAACTGGGATGCGAGGTGGCCGGCACAGCGTATGACGGCGCCGGCGGGCTGGAACTGATCCGCAGTATCCGCCCGGACATTGTGCTGACGGATATCCGGATGCCGAACATGGACGGACTGACCATGCTGGCGGCAATCCGGAGCGAGTTCCCGGAAATCCAGATGAGCGTCCTGACGGCGTACCGGGATTTTGAATACGCCCGGAAAGCCATTACGCTGGGCGTGTGCCGCTACCTGCTGAAACCCAGCGACCTGGAGGAACTGAAGGAAGCTGTCCGGCAGATGGTTTCCCGCCTGGACGCGATGCCCGGCATCCGGGAGGACAGCCCGGAGGATGAGACGGTGAAGGAAGCCGGGAACCACCTGGTGAAGGCGGCCCTGGCCTATATGAAGGATCACTGCACGGAACAGCACCTGTCCCTGAGCGACGTGGCGGACCATGTGTATGTGAGCCAGTGGCACCTGTCCAAGCTGCTGAACCGGGAAACGAGCCAGAGTTTCTTTGACCTGCTGGGCACCATGCGGGTGGCAAAGGCGAAGGAACTGCTGAAGGATCCCGCAAAACGGATCCATGAGATTGCCGAGGATACGGGTTTTTCGGATGTGGCGCATTTCTCCCGCAGCTTCAAAAAAATCGCGGGCTGCACCCCAGGAGAATACAGGAACCGCCAGGCTTGAACAATAAAATGTTGAAAATGGTGCAAAAATCTCAAAAAAATTACAAAAGAAGAGAAGGAATTG
>JAEEGL011997863.1_pt1 | contig 10713 bp, 10 predicted proteins | sample 9134231 | NCBI WGS metagenome assembly JAEEGL01 (sample SAMN16246548, study PRJNA631951) | gut metagenome | biome: gut microbiome; feature: rumen; material: fiber-attached | host: Bos | place: Iran: Karaj | collected 2018-10 | reverse complement strand
GCGGTCGGCGAAGCGGAAGGCCGGCAGGCCGTGCTGGCGGCGGCCGAAAAAGTCGCCGGGCCCGCGCAGGCGCAGATCCTCCTCCGCCACCTTGAAGCCGTCCGCCGTGGAGGCGATGACGTCGAGCCGCGGCACGCGCGGCCCCTTGCGGATCAGGATACAGTAGGACTGCCGCTCGCCCCGGCCGACGCGGCCGCGGAACTGGTGGAGCTGCGACAGGCCGAAGCTCTCGGCGTTCTCGACGATCATCAGGCTGGCGTTGGGCACATCGATGCCCACTTCGATCACCGACGTCGCCACCAGCACGTCGAGCTCGCCGGCGGCGAAGCGCGCCATCACCGCGTCCTTCTCCGCGCCGGACAGCCGCCCGTGCAGCACGCCGATGCGCAGCGCCGGCAGCGCGCGGGCAAGGTCGGCGGCGTATTTCTCGGCCGAGGGGCGCGTGGGATCCTCCCCCTCCTCGATCAGCGGGCAGACGATATAGGCCTGCCCGCCATCGGCGACCTGCTTCTGCAGAAAACGCATCACGCGCTCGCGCTTGTCCTCGCCGACGCAGTAGGTCTCGATCCTTTTACGCCCGGCCGGCATCTCGTCGATCAGCGAGAGGTCGAGGTCGCCGAAGATGATCAGCGACAGCGTGCGCGGGATCGGCGTGGCCGACATGACGAGCATGTGGGCGTCGGGCTGCTTTTTGGCCAGCTCGGTGCGCTGGGCCACGCCGAAGCGGTGCTGCTCGTCGACGACGACGAGCGCCGCGTCATAAAAGCTGACATTGCCCTGGATCAGCGCGTGGGTGCCGCAGATCACGTCAAAGGTGCCGTCGGCGGCGTTCTGCAGCGCCTGGCGCTTGTGCGGCGCGCTCATCGCCGACACCAGCAGCCCCACCGTGATCCCGAACGGCTCGAGCAGCGACGTCAGCGTCTTCTGGTGCTGACGCGCCAGCAGCTCGGTCGGAGCCATGATGACGGCCTGGCGGCCGTTCCGGCGGCAGAGCCAGGCGCAGGCCGCGGCGACGAGCGTCTTGCCCGAGCCGACGTCGCCCTGCACGAGGCGGTTCATGCGCGTCTGTGAGGTCATATCGAAAAACGACTCGGCGATCGCCCGCTTCTGGGCGTTCGTCGGCGTGAAGGGCAGCTTTTGATAAAACTCTGCCGGGTCGAAATACCGGAGCTGCCGCGTGAGCTGCGTTTTGGCCCGGTTCTTCAGCGTGCGCGAGGCGCAGGAGTAGACGAACAGCTCCTCGAACGCGAAGCGCCGCGAGGCCTCGGCGGCCTGCTCCGGCGAGTCGGGCACGTGGATCTGACGCAGCGCCTCCGCCGCGCCCATCAGCTTCAAGCGCTGCTCGACCGCCTCGGGGATCGGGCTCTCGGGCGGCGGGCAGACCTCGAGCGCGCGTCGCACGCCGCTCTCGATCAGCGGGGACGTCAGCCCCGCCGTCAGCGGATAGACGGGCAGGATGCGCCCGGTGGCCGAGCCGTCGCGCCCGACCTCCTCGAACAGCGGGTTGACCATCGTCAGCCGTGATCCGAACCACTCGACGCGGCCGTAGCAGATATACTCGTGCCCGCGGCGAAGCTGGCGGCCGACGTAGGGGCGGTTGAAGAACGTGACGTCCACCGCGCCGGAATCGTCGAAGGCGCGCAGCTTGACGAGCTGCATCCCGCCGCGCACGCGCGCCGCCGCCGCGTCCGTCGCCGCCACGAGGCGGAAACAGGCCTTGGCGTTCTCCGGCGCCTGCGCCAGGCGATAGATATGCGTGCGGTCCTCGTAATCGCGCGGGTAAAGCGTCAGAAAGTCCGCCAGCCGGCGCAGGCCGAGCTTTTCGGCGGCCTTGGCGCGCTTGGGGCCGAAGCCGGGCAGCGCGGAAACGGGGCTGTCGGGCGTCAACGCGCGTTTAGCGGACGTCATAGCGGTACACGGCCGCCACGACGCCGAGGATCGTGCACTCGTCGCCGTCGATCGGCTCGTAGTCGGGGTTCTCGGGCGTCAGCCAGACGTGGCCGCGCTCGATGCGCAGCCGCTTGACCGTGGCCTCGTCGCCGATCAGCGCCACGACGATCTGGCCGTGGTCGGCCGTCGGCTGGCGTTTGACGATCACGACGTCGCCCTCTAGGATCGCGGCGTTCTTCATGCTGTCGCCGCGCACGGTCAGCGCGAACAGGTCGCCGCCCGCGCTGCCCTCATAGGGCACGTAGCCGACGGTGTCCTGCGCCGCGAGGATCGGCGCGCCGGCGCGCACCGTGCCCAGCAGCGGCACGTTGCGGTAGCTGTTCTGGCCGGAGATGGCCAGCGTGCGCGTCTTGCCCTTGCTCTTCTGCAGCAGGCCGTTCTGCTCCAGCACGCGCAGATGCGAGTGCACGGTCGAGGGCGATTTGAGCCCCACGGCCTCGGCGATCTCGCGCACCGACGGCGCGTAGCCGTTCTCCGCGGCAAAGTTGTCGATATAGTCGAGGATAGCCCGCCGCATCGGGCTGAGCACCTTGCTCCCCATGATCTGCGCCCCTTTCCGAAGATGGATGATATCCTGTGATATTATACCACATCGGGTGGGCAAAAAGCAAACAAATATTCGATTTTTCATCATCGTTGTCAAGCGCGCGGCCGTGTGGTAAAATAATACTATCATATTATGACAAAGGAGCTGCCGAACATGTACGATCTGCTGATCAAAAACGCGGCCGTCATCACGGTCGACCCCGCGCACCGGACATTCATGCACGGCTATGTGGCCGTCAAGGGCGACACGATCGCCGCCGTCGGCCCGATGGAGGAGCTGCCCGCGGACGCAGGCGCCGCCAGAGTCATCGACGGCGAGGGCTTCGCCGTGATGCCCGGCCTGATCGACGGCCACGGCCACGGCGGGCACTGCCTGACGCGCACGCTGGGCGACCAGTACTACCAGTGGGACGCGATGGCCGAGGACATCTATTTCCGCTACACCGACGATTTCTTCTGGTACGCCGAGGCGGCGCTGGCAGCGGCCGAACGCGTCAAGTTCGGCATCACCACGGGCGTGTCGATGATCGCCTCCACCCCGCGCCCCGACCGCCTCGAGATCCTGGAGGCGCACTTCGACGGCGCGCTGAAGACCGGCATCCGCGAGCTGTCGGGCATCGGCTTCTGCGACGGGCCGTGGCCCAAGCACCCGCGCGTGTTCGAGAACGGCGTGTTCAGGGAAAAGACGCTGACGCCCGAGCAGGTGGTCGAGAACACCGAGTGGGCCGTCAAAAACCTCAACGGCAGGCGCAAAAAGCAGTTCTGCATCGTCGCGCCCGGCAACGTGACGCCGCGGCCCGACGACACGCCGGAGTTCGCCGCCTGGAAGAACCGCGAGATGGCGCGCATCGCCCGCGAATACGGCGTGGCGCTGCACACGCACGCCCGCACCGGCGGCATCCAGTTCACCTACGACACCACGCCCGAGCTCTTCGGCCCCACCACGTCGCTGACGCACTCCACCGGCCTGACCGAGAGCGAGATCAGCATCATCGCCGAGACCGGCGCCGTCGTCTTCCACGGCCCGACGACGAGGGCCAACATCAGCCGCCGCTGCCCCGTCTATGAGATCCTGCGCGCCGGCGGCGAGGTCGTCATCGTCACCGACGGCACGGCCCCCGACCGCAGCTATGACATCTGGCGCGACATGAAGGTCTTCCAGGTGATCCACCGCCTGCACGAGAACAACTCCCGCCTCGCGCCGCCGGGCCGCGTGCTGGAGATGTGCACGATCCGCGCCGCCCGCGCCCTCGGCATCGACAAGCTGACGGGCTCGCTCGAGGTGGGCAAGCGCGCCGACATCATCCTCGTCGACACGCGCCAGCCGCATCTGACGCCGTTCCTGTTCCAGCCGGAGCTCAAGCTCGTCTACTTCGCGCAGGGCCAGGACGTCGACACCGTGATCGTCGACGGCGAGATCGTCATGGAGCACCGCAAGCTGCTGTGCTGCGACGAAAAGCAGATCCTGCGCGACGCCGAAAAGGCGCAGAAGGAGCTGTTCGAACGCCTCGAGCCGGAAAAGCTGGAGAAATACCTCCGCTTCGACGGCCTGTACGACCTCGAAGCGACAGAGACGAAATAACGAAACAGCGGGGACCGCGATCGCGGTCCCCGCTTTGATGCATAACGAAGAATTGTCGTGTCGGCCCTGACGGGCCGACGCTTTTTTATGTTCGCCGCCGCAGACGGCAGCGAGATCATCCATTATGCCGGCGCTTCCTCCGTCTCCCGCTCCTTCGCCGCGGCGGCGAGCTGCTCCTCGTATTCGCGGCGCTCGCGCTCGGCGACGTAGCGGGCGTAGGCCATCACCTCTCGCGCGGCCTCCTCGCTGATCTCGGGCGTGCCGAAGAGGAAGGTGTAGAGCTGCTCCTTCGTCGGCGGGACGTTGACGAAGGGCCTGGCCTCCTCCGTGCCCATCAGATAGCCCAGCGAGACGCCGAAATAGTCGGCCAGCACCTGCAGCTTGTCGGCCTTGGGCACGCTGCGGCCGCGCTTCCAGTCGCTCAGCGTGGCCTGCGAGATGCCGGTGTCGACCGAAACGCGGTAGGCCGTCAGCCCGCGCTGCTGCATCAAAAGGGCAAAGCGTTCGTACATAGTTTTGTACACCTTTCACAAAATCATCGCTTACTTCGGAAAAATTAAGTAAACCCCCTTGACGACCGTGAACGGCGACGCTATACTATGGCCTGTGCTTCGGAAAACTTAATTATTCCGAGCGGTTTCAATTAAGTTATCCATAGTATATCAGCAGACGCAGGAAAAATCAAGAGTGAAACGGGGGCGAGAGACATGTCCATGAGCTGCCGCTGCGGCGGCCTGTGCAGCGGCTGCGGCCGCTGCCGCCCCGACGAGGGGAGTGAGGAAGAGGATGAAGACGGATCTGAAGCAGGAGCTGCGCGCAGCCGAGCTGATCGGCCGCGCGATCGTCGATTCGCTGAAGGATAAGGAGCAGTTCCGCCGCTATATCGTCACCGAGAAGCGCGGCAGCGACACCTGCACCGAGGAATATGTCTTCGGCAAGGTCGACTACAAGGCCGTGGGCGAGCTGGTGCGCACGGTCAAGGCGCTGGAGGAGCTCAAGCGCTCGGCCGCCGGACTTTCCGGCGGCGAGCAGGGCAATCTGGTGGTGCTGCCGATGATCGAGGAGCCGGCGGGACAGTGAACGGAAAAACGGCCGGCGGCTTGCGAGCGGCTTTTCATGCGAGGCGCGGCCGACTGTTGGATCGGGGCTCCCGCAAAAACAGCGTTTTTGCGGGAAACGGCGCTTCTGCGCCGCGGCCGAAGTCGGCCGCAACGATTTGCCCGAATTGACTTCGGGCAAATCTATCGATTCATGGGGGCCCGCAAAAGCAGCGCTTTTGCGGGGACAAGGGAGAGGAGGGCCATCCTTTATGGCAGATAAATTGAAAAGCAGGCCCTATTGGTCCCCGCAGCCGCGGCAGAGGGCGTTCATGGAGCGCGGCGAGTTCGAGGCGCTGTACGGCGGCGCGGCGGGCGGCGGCAAGAGCGACGCGCTGCTGGCCGAGGCGCTGCGGCAGGTGCATATCCCCCACTACCGGGGGCTGATCCTGCGCAAGACGCTGCCCCAGCTCTCGCAGCTCGAGGAGCGCAGCGCCGAGCTCTACAGGGCCGCGTCGCCGCAGGCCGTCTACAGCCGCACGCAGCACGCGTGGCAGTTCCCCTCGGGGGCGCGCATCGCCTTCGGCTCGATGCAGCACGAGAGCGACCGCGTCAATTATCAGGGCAAGCGCTTCGACTACATCGCCTTCGACGAGCTGACGCAGTTCAGTTGGGAGGAATACGCCTACATGATCTCGCGCTGCCGCCCCGGCGGGCCGGGCACGCGCTGCTACATCCGCGCCTCGGCCAACCCCGGCGGGCGCGGGCACGGCTGGGTCAAGGAGCGGTTCATCACGCCCGCGCCGGCGATGACGACGGTCTGGCAGGAGCTGCGCATCGCCGTGCCGGGCGGCGGGATCGAGACGAAGCGGCAGGGGCGGGTGTTCGTGCCCTCGACGGTGTTCGACAACCGCATCCTGCTGCAGAACGACCCGGCCTACGCCTGGCGGCTGGCGATGCTGCCCGAGGCCGAGAAGCGGGCGCTGCTGTACGGCGACTGGGATTCGTTTTCCGGGCAGGTGTTCACCGAGTGGCGCAACGACCCGGCGGGCTACGAGACGCGGGTCAACACCCACGTCGTCGCGCCGTTCCGCATCCCGGACGGCTGGAGCCTGTACCGCGGCTTCGACTTCGGCTACACGCGGCCGTTCGCCGTGGGGTGGTACGCCGTCGACCACGACAGGCGCGTGTACCGCATCCGCGAGCTGTACGGCTGCACCGGCACGCCCAACGAGGGCGTGCGCTGGGAGCCGGCGCGCATCGCCGAGGCCATCCGCCGCATCGAGCAGGAGGACCCCAACCTCAGCGGGCGGCGGGTGCGCGGCATCGCCGACCCCTCGATCTTCGACGAGAGCCGCGGCGAGAGCGTGGCGGCGATGATGGAGCGGCGCGGCGTCTATTTCGACAAGGGCGACAACCACCGCCTGGCGGGCAAGATGCAGCTCCACCACCGGCTGGCGTTCGACGGGGACGGGCGGCCGATGCTGTATGTGTTCAGCACCTGCGTCAACTTCATCCGCACGATCCCCCAGCTCGTCTACGACACGACCGACGTCGAGGACGTCGACTCGGCGGGCGAGGCTCACATCTACGACGAATCCCCCTATGTGCTGATGGCGCACCCCCTCCCGCCCCCGCTGCGCCCGACGGCGCGGCTGACGCAGCAGGCCCCGCGCGAGCTGGGGGAATACGCGGGGATGATCCTGCGATGACGAACGATTTGAAAGGAAGTGACCGAATGGACTTTCCCAGGCAGCGCCTCGACGAGGCGATCGCGCGGCTGAGAGAGTACAAGCGCGCCAAGGCGCCGCTGGAGCGGCGCCTGCGCGAGGAGGAGCTCTGGTGGCGACTGCGCCACTGGGAGCTGATGCGCGGCGAGAACGAGAGCCCCGGGCCGGCCTCGGCCTGGCTGTTCAACAACATCGCCAACAAGCACGCCGACGCGATGGACAGCTTCCCCGAGCCGGCGGTGCTGCCGCGCGAGCCGGGCGACGCCGCCGACGCCGCCACGCTGAGCCGCATCATCCCGGCGATCGTGGAGCGCTGCGGCTTCGAGCAGACCTACTCCGACCAGTGGTGGTACAAGCTCAAGCACGGCACGGCGGCCTACGGGGTGTTCTGGAACACGGCGCTGGAGCGCGGCGCGGGCGACATCGACATCGCGCCGATCGACCTGCTCAACCTGTTTTGGGAGCCGGGCGTGCGCGACATCCAGCAGAGCCGCGACCTGTTCATCGCTCACCGCTGGGACAGATCGCAGCTCGAAAAGCAGTACCCGCAGCTCGAGAAGGGCGTGGGCGAGGTGATCGACGTCATCAGCCAGGCCAGCGACGGTCTCGAGGGCAAGGTGACGGTGATCGACTGGTATTACAAGAAGGACGGGCTGCTGCACCTGTGCAAGTTCGCAGGCGAGCACGTGCTGTTCGCCAGCGAGTGCGACGCGCGCTGGCGCGACACTGGCTGGTACGAGCACGGGCAGTACCCCGTGGTGTTCGACACGCTGTTCCCGGTGGAGGGCGAGCCGGTGGGCTTCGGCTATATCGCCGTGACCAAGGACCCGCAGATGTGCATCGACCGGCTGGGCAAGAACATCATGGAGTGCTCGCTGATGGCCTCGCGCCCGCGCTATTTCGCGGCGCGCGCCGCGGGCATCAACGAGGAGGAGTTCCTCGACTGGGACCGCCCGATCGTCCACGTCGAGGGCGCGATCAGCGAGGAGCGCGTGCGCCCGATCCAGCCCTATCAGCTCAACGAGAGCTACCTGCGCGTGCAGCAGATGAAGATCGAGGAGCTGAAGGAGACGGCCAGCAACCGCGACTTTTCGGCCGGCAGCGTCAGCGCCGGCGTGACGGCCGCGGCGGCCATCTCCGCCCTGCAGGAGGCGGGCAACAAGGTGAGCCGCGACATGATCCGCGCCTCCTACCGCGCCTACGGGCAGCTCGGGGCGCTGTGCCTCGAGCTGATGCGGCAGTTCTACGACGTGGGCCGCTGCTTCCGCATCGCGGGCGACGGCGGCACGGATTTCGTCACCTGGTCGAACAGCTCGCTGCGCTCGGCGCGCAGGCCGTGCTTCGACATCGTGATGACGGCCCAGAAGAAGAACCCCTTCGCCCGCGTCAGCCAGAACGAGCTGGCGAAGGAGCTGTACACCCTCGGCTTCTTCCGCCCGGAGCTGGCCGCGCAGGCCATGGGGGCGCTGGAGCTGATGGATTTTGAAGGAAAGGAAGCGGTGAGAGCGTATCTTGCAAAGCATTTGGAAAAGGAGGAGCAGACCGATGCGTAAGGAACAGGAGGCGGGCGGCCTGAACGGCCGCGCCGCGCGCTGGGGCGAGAGCCTGAGCGAGCTGAAGGCGCGCTACCCGGGCCTGTCGTTCGACGGCGGCCTGAGCGACCCGCGCCTCAAGGCGCTGCTGCGCGCCGGCGTCGACTTCGGCACGGCGCTGGAGTGCGTCAGCCTCGCGGACATCCGCGAATACCTCGAGCAGGAGGCCGGCCGCCGCGCGGCCGAGCGTCTGGCGCTGAACGCGGGCCGCGCCCGCGAGAACGGCATCGCCGCCGCGCGCACCGCGGCGTACGAATCCGGCGCCAAAAGCCTGTCCAAAAGGGACAGAGAAGAGATCGTCCGGCGCGTGCTCGCCGGCGAAGAGATCAGACTGTAAAGGAGAATGCAAATGAGCGAACAGATCAACACGACGCTCGACCAGGGGCTGTCGCCCGAGATGGTGACGTTCTACAGCGATTACCTGATCGACAACGCGCAGCCCAAGCTGGTGCACGACCAGTTCGGCCAGCGCCACCCCATCCCCAAGAACGGCGGCAGGACGATCCAGTTCCGCCGCTACAGCCCGCTGCCCAAGGCGACGACGCCGCTGACCGAGGGCGTGACGCCCGACGGGCACAAGCTGGACGTCTCGACCGTCGAGGCGACGGTGCGCCAGTACGGCCGCTACATCGAGCTGAGCGACATGCTGGTGCTGACGAGCGTCGACAACAACGTGCTGCAGGCCACCAAGCTGCTGGGCAACCAGGCCGGCGCCACGCTGGACACCATCACGCGCGAGGTGCTGAACGGCGGCACCAACGTGCAGTACGCCGCGGGCGAGGTCAACTCGCGCGACCAGCTCGTGGGCGGCCAGTCCAGCGGCAACCACTACCTGACCGTGGAGGCGATCCGCCTGGCGGCCCGCTACCTCAAGACGCAGAACGCCGAGAAGATCGGCGACAGCTACGTCGCCATCATCCACCCCGACGTGGCCTACGACCTGATGAGCGACCCGGCCTGGCAGAACGTCAAGACCTACTGCGACCCCAAAGACATGTATGCCGGCGAGATCGGCAGGATCGCGGGCGTGCGCTTCGTGGAGACGACCGAGGCCAAGATCTTCAAGGGCAGCCCGCTGCTGCCCGACAAGACGCTGACCGTGCGCGTGGCCTCGAGCGGCACGACGGGCGTGCAGCTCAACGAGGAGCTGACGGCCGACGAGTGCGCGCTGCTGGTGGGGCGCGTGGTGCTGATCGGCGACCGCTGCCGCACGATCCGCGCCGCCGAGCCCGGCGCGGCCGGCTCGGCCTATCTGACGCTGGACCGCACCTCGCCGCTGACGGTCGGACAGCAGCTCCTGCCCGGCGAGGGCGGCAGGAACAACCGCGCGGTCTATTCGACGCTGGTGCTGGGCGAGAACGCCTACGGCGTCACCGAGATCCAGGGCGGCGGCCTGAGGCACATCGTCAAGCAGCTCGGCTCGTCCGGCACGGCCGACCCCCTCGATCAGCGCGCGAGCTGCGGCTGGAAGGCCACGAGGACGGCCGAGCGCCTGGTCGAGCCGTTCATGATCCGCATCGAGACCTGCTCGAGCTTCGACGGGGAGGAGAACTGACATGAGCGATAAGAAGCAGACGAGCTCCCCGGCCGACGAGGAGCGCGCGGCGCTGGAGGAATACGTCTCCGTGCGCCTGTTCAAGGACGGCGGCCGCTACAGCCGCGACGTGTTCGTGGCCGTCAACGGCGAGGGCTGCCTCATCAAGCGCGGCGAGAACGTGCGCGTCAAGCGCAAGTTCGTGCGCGTGCTGGAGCAGGCCGACGCGCAGGACCGCAAGACGGCCGGCATGATGGAGGCCGCCGAGCGCGACTGCGAGCGCATGAGCCGGGAGATGTGATGAAGGGGTCGATCCGGCTTTACGGCGGCGTGAAAGCGCGCATGCCGGCGCTGCCCGAGCGCATGCCCGGCTGGTGCACCGACACGCGGGAGCTCTATATGGGCACGGGCGGCGGCAATGTGCTGATCGCGCGCGAGCTCCCCGCCGCCGAGGCCGTGGCCCCGCTGAGCGCCCAGGCCGACACGGCCGCGGTGATCGCAGCCTTCAACGGGCTGCTGGCCGCGCTCAAGGCGGCGGGCGTGATGAAGGAGGCATGACATGAGACAGATCAAAGCGCAGGTGACGGGGCAGTTCGTCCGCCTCAGCTCGAAATACGCGGGCGTGCAGGGCGAGGGCAACGTCACGCAGATGCGATTCGTATTCGACGAGAGCTGGAGCGGCTATGGCAAGCGCGTCGTCTGGCGCGGCGCGCGCGGCCGCGGGCCGACGGCGCGGCTCCTG
>JAEEGL011864402.1_pt1 | contig 10713 bp, 9 predicted proteins | sample 9134231 | NCBI WGS metagenome assembly JAEEGL01 (sample SAMN16246548, study PRJNA631951) | gut metagenome | biome: gut microbiome; feature: rumen; material: fiber-attached | host: Bos | place: Iran: Karaj | collected 2018-10 | reverse complement strand
TTACTTCATTTTGATGAAGATGGTATTAGTTTTGACTATTATGTTAAGGCTGCTATATGTAAGGAATGTGGCGAAGAGCTTTATGTAGATGAATTACAACATGAAAATCAATTAGCATTTGAAAAGGCCTATGCCTCTTTTAATGATATTATCAGTAAAGAGGACATAGAAAAAATATTAGATAAATATAATATTACTAAACGTACTTTACCTGCTGTTTTAGGACTTGGGGAGCTAACCATAACAAGATATTTAAATGGATATATTCCTTCAAAGAATATATCTGATTTATTAAAGAAGATTTTAAATGATCCTGAGCTTTATAGGGATTATTTAGAAACAAATAAGAATAAGCTAAGCCATCCTGTTTATACAAAATCTTCTGATAAGGTAGATAGTATTTTAGGTATTGGTTTAGTAGATGAAAAATTAGAAAAACTAGCTGAATATGTAATTTTGAATAATGAAGAAACAACTAATTTGACATTGAATAAAATTCTTTATTTCTTTGATGTGTTCTATCGATTGTTTTATAAAAAGAGATATTTTAAAAGTCAAGTAAAGGCGTGGGAGCATGGTCCTGTATATGGTAGAATATATTATCAATATAAAAGCTTTAAGGGCGATTGTATTGAAATTGAAAAGAAAGATATAGCTTTAGAGCCTGAAGCTAAAGCTCTAATCGACAAAATCATCGAATGTTTTGGAATGTATAGTGGAAAGGTTTTGTCATATTTCACTCATAGAGATGGTCCTTGGAAGAAATGTAAGGAAGATAATCTAGATATTATAGAAAGCTCTTATTTGGATGAATTCGCATCACAAATTGCTAAAATGTATGATACACATGAAATATCAGACATATCAAATTATAGTAACAATATGTTTGAAAGATATAAAAAAGAATACATGTAATTAAGATTTAATACATTGGAGGTGTATGATATGTACGATAAGGAAATGATAGAAAGAATTTGTAATTTAACTTGTGGAAAAGAGGATTTAATTGGCAGTCAAACTGACATTAAATATGATAAAGAACGTCCATTTAAAAAATATTACAATGTTGACACAATTGTTAAAGCATTTGAAAAATATCATAATAAACAGTGGGATGATGATGCTTTATCAAATTGGTGCTGTAAATATCTTTGGGTACTAGAAGGTGGCTATCAGCGTGGAGCAAATGATGACCTAAATCCTTTTGAATATTTCTTTAAGGAAGCGATTTGTTGGGAATTGGATGCTTTAGCTTTTTTTGATGAGGAATATTATGATGATGTAGACGGCGCTTTGAACGCAGATTTTTTCATTGATATGGACCATATTTGGCAAACTAGAGATGGTTGGAGAGGCATTTACGCTCCAATAGGCAAATATGATGAATATAATAAGAGCCAATATGTGTTATTATTTAATGATAAATTGAAAGAATATTCTATTATATATTCATCTTCATTTTTGAAAAACAATTATAATAATCAAAATGAATATTTAAAATATATATCAGCAACTAAATTCATCAATAAAGTAGAAGACTTGAAAAACAGTAATTATAAATTAATTAGCTGTTCAGAAGAAGAGTACTACGATGATTTGAATGATGAAGATTAAAAGTAAAATAATTAAATAGAAATAGCCTAACTTGTATAGATTTTGCAAGTTAGGCTTTTTTTATGAGAAAGCTTTTCTATTTTTGAATTTGGCTTTTAAAACCTATTATGATATAATAGTATGACGTTTTTTCGTCAGAGGTTGTTATTATGTTAAAGAAGTTGAATGATAATTACATATTTGAAGAAGCATTCGTATTAGTACTAATGGTCTTTGCAGCAATAATATGGCATTATAATTTCTTATATGGTATTGGAATTATGGCAGTTATTGGTGCTATAGCTATGATAGTATTTAATGATTTTAAATATATGGTGCCTACAGTGCTTTTAGCAATGTTTTCACAAGGTCAAGGAATTGATTCATATGGTCAACCAATACCTCTTTATATAGCTGTTGGCTTAGCAGTTATTGCTATGGTATATTTTACGATTAAAAATCGTGTAGATTTTAAGAAATTAAAATCATTTAAGGGTTTGGCTCTACTTTCAGTTTTATCAATTATTCCTTTATTCTGGCACAATATAATTCCTTCTGATCAGCCAGTAATGTATATTTTATATTTCAACTATTTAGCATATTTCTTAGTAATGGTATTATTTACTCTAAATTTAAATAAGAAATCATTTAGAATGGTTTGTATAGCAATGAGCTATACGGCTGTATTAATTTCAATAGAGGTAATTACTACTGTATATCATCTTCATCTAGAAAGACCTGAGGATTCAATTTTATCATTTTGGTATTATATTGGCTGGGGTATTTGTAATGAAGCTGGAATATTAATGTGTGTTACAATGCCATTTATATTTATTCAGCTTGTTAAGACAGAAAAGATTAGTCATTTATTTATTGCCATATTTAAGCTTTGCTTAGTATGTGTATGTATTGTGCTTACAACATCTAGAGCTTCATATGCTATTGGCGCATTAGAACTTATTGCACTTTTAGTGTGGTCAGCAATATATGCTAAAAAAAGAAAAACAATTTGGATTATTGCAGGCGTAACTTTTGCCGCAATGGCCGTAGTTGTTTTTGGAGTAATAGGTATTACAAATATTATTGATAAGGTCAAATCTCAAGTATTTGACCAAGGTTTAGATAATAACGGAAGAACTGGTCTTTGGAAGTCCGGTATTCGGTTATGGACTCAAAATTTTGGTACAGTAATGTTTGGTAATGGTATTGTTGGCGAATGGTCAAAGACAACACTAGATTATTATAGTGGTGCAAGAGTTGTATACTTAGTATACCACTGCACTGTGATTGAATGCTTAGCTAGCGTTGGTGTTGTTGGTCTTGCTTGTCTTGCTTTCCATTTCTATGAAAAATATAGACAAGGCTTAAAATTAGAAAAGAGTCTTTTAGGTTTAATCCTAATTGGTTATATCTTAGTTGATTTATATGGTCTTATCGATAATACATATGGAATGTATTTTTATATGATTCCTTTAATGATTATTATGGGTGGATTAAATAATTATGATAAGACTGTAGATTTTTCTTATTAACAATCATAAAAAGGATGGGTGATTGATTTGAAGCAAACTAAATCGATGGTTGAAGCTTTAAATATGAATTATGATGTTTCATTATATAAGAAGAAATATTTTTATTCATTTATTAAGCGATTATTAGATGTTATTAATTCATTATTATTTTTAATAATTTTTTCATGGTTATTTTTAATTATCGCGATAATTATAAAATTAACATCTAGAGGTCCAGTATTTTTTGGACATGAAAGAATTGGTAAAAATGGTAAGAAGTTTAAGGTGTGGAAGTTTAGAACTATGAAGATAGATAAGCGTCCACTTGAAGAAATATTTACACCAGAACAATTAGAAGAATATAAAAGAGATTTTAAGGTTACAAACGACCCAAGAATCACTAAATTTGGTAAGATATTAAGAAAGACTTCTTTAGATGAATTACCACAATTTTGGAATGTATTTGTAGGCCAAATGTCTTTTATTGGTTTTAGACCAATAATAGATGAGGAATATGAAAAATATGGTAATAATAAAGCTTTACTTGTTAAGTGTAGACCAGGTATTACAGGTTATTGGGCAAGCCATGGTAGAAGCTTAGTTAATTACGAGGATAGAATTAAATTTGAGCTTTATTATAATGTTAAAAGATCATTTTGGTTAGATATTAGAATTATATATCATACTATAATTGGTGTGTTTAAAGAGGAAGGAGCAAAATAATAAGGTAAAGGAGGGATAGAATTTGAGTTTTAAAAAGAAGATTTCATATGTATTACTTATAATACTTAATGTTTATCTATACTATTATTCGTATAGATATATTCTTAAATATAATTCAACATCAACATCCCCAACTTATTCAGATACTCCAACACTTTTTAAGGTATTAAAGTATCTAATTCTATTTGTTTTACTTTTAGTATTTATCTTATATTCAGTAAAGAAGAAGATTAAAATTAGAGGAAGAAAAATACTTTTATTTTTAGCAATTCTAATTTTAATGCTTCAAGAGGTTTATTGTTTTATTATAGCTAAAGGCTTTGATCAATTAATTTTTGCGATGTGCTTTGCACCACCACTACTAATGATTACATTTGATAGTGGTATGGACGCAAAATTTGTTGATAAAACCTTTGAGGTATTTGTCTATATAGCTATAGTATATGAAGCATTACAGGTTGGACTTTTCTTTTTAACAAAAAGATTACCTGCCTTAGCTTATGATACTGGCGTTATAACAGATGTTAGATTTGGTTCAGTATGGGATGATCCAAATGGATTTGGTATATTCTTAGCCTTTTTAATTCCATATTCCTATATGAAATTTAAAGGTATTAAAAGAATAATAATTTGTGGTGCTTTAATTGGTATGCTTGCCTTAACATGGTCTTTAACAGCATTTTTAGCTGTTTCAGTCTTATGTGCTTTAGGTATTATAGTTTCAATATTAAAGGATACTAAAAGAAGCTTATGGATTTATATTGTTACAATTGCAGCAATTATTATAGGCTTTGTTGGAGCCTTATTAAAAATTGATTCAATTGTAAAATTACTTGAAAATAAAATGGGCTCAATATCAGAACATTTAGAAAGCTTTAGATTTGAGGATTACACAGTATATCAATTTTTAGGAGTATTACCTAAAACAATTGATTTTGAATCTGGAGCTGTAAGGCTTTTATATGTTGGTGGAATATTACATTTTATTTTATTTTATGGACTAAGCATTGTGGCTTTAGTAAGGCTTAGAATATTAGCACGAAAAAGCAAATATTCAAGACTTTATTTAGCGATGTTTTGGTTTAATATAGCATTTATTCTATCAAGCTCTAATTTACCGCTTATGTATAATTTTGCTATATTTGGTATATATTGCCTATTTATAGGCTATTCATTTGTTCCTTTATATGAGGAAGAGGAGGAAAAAGAAAATGCATAATGAAGATACTGGAATTTCTATTGTTGATTTATTTAAGGTAATGTATGGCAGAAAGCTTGTTATTCTAATAACTACCTTAGTTGTTATGGTAATAAGTGTTTTAGCTGTTGGTTTAGGCTATAATATGCTAAATTCAACATATGTTTCAAATTTCAACTATAACAACACTGAGATTAACGAAGGAAAATATATTGATGGTTCAAGCTTTGACTACAGAAGCTTAACATCAAAGGAAGTTTTATATAATGTTAGAAGCGCAAATAATGATTTTGCGAATGTTGATGTTGATAAGATGGTTGAAAAAGGTGATATTACTGTTGAAATCAAATATAATCCAAACGCTATAAAAGAAACTTATGTTTCTAATGGTTATACTTATACAAAATATAACATTAAGGATATGTATTATAAGATTGCCATTAAGAAAAAATATTTTAAGAAAGAAACTCAAGCTAAGGATTTTATTAAGGCGCTTTCTGAATATCCTGTTTCAAGAACAAAATCAATTGCGAAGAATCTAAATTATAATTCAAATTTATCATTATATCAAAATGCTAAATCATATGAATCAAAGGTAGCATATTTAGAGGCTCAATTAGAATATTTAGTAACTAACTATACTAATATGCTAGAAGATTTTGGTGATAGTATTGTTAATGATAAGAAGATATCTACATATAAAAATGAGGTTAACTCATATTTTAATGAATATAGCTTAGTAGATTTAGAAAATGAGCTTGCCGCAAACGGCTATGTAGATGAAGCTACTTTATCTACATTAAAAGCTCAAAAAACTGCAATCGAGCTTCAAATTACTAAAACACAAAATCAAATTACAGCTATTGAGTCTCAAATTGATAGATTGTTAGAATCAGTTAATAATAGTGGTGTAGCAATTAGTCAATTAGATTTAAATGTTTATAATGAAAAGTTGCTTGAATTAAATTTGGAATTAGTAGAAGGACAAAATGAATTAAGCTATGTTAATGGTAAGATAGATAATGCTACATCTACTGATGCAACTTATTTAGCAAACAAGACTGAATTTGAAAATAAATTAAGTGCAGCTAATGAAAAATTAGTAGAATTAACTGATATTTATAAAGAAAATTATAATTCAGTAATTAATAATAATATTTCTGTATTCTATACAGATACTGCAATAATTAAAGAAGAACAAGGCTTCTCAATTATTGTTACAATTATTTTATCATTAGTTGGTGGTTTAATAATTGCAGGTGTTGTTAATTTATGTATAGATCATAAGAAATTATCAAGAAGAGAAAATAATTAATTTAAAAGATTTATGAAACGATGGATTCGATTGTGAACCATCGTTTTTTTGTTTGAGGAGAAAATAATTTTCGACGAGTTAAAACCCCTAGATAGTCTAGGGGTTCGGGATTACTTATAGTTTTGAGCAAATAAAAAACCTTGTATAATTATATTGCGGCTCGACAACTGCAAATAATTATACAAGGAAGTTATCCATGATAGATAAAATAAATAGTTTAGCACATACTATGTGGAATTGTAAGTACCATATTGTATTTGCCCCAAAATATAGAAGAAAAGTTTTTTATTATGATGAGAGATAAGAAGTAGGAAAAATAATAAGAAAACTATTTGAGTTCAAAGGAGTGTCATTGTTGGAGGGAGAGGTGTGCCCTGACCACGTGCATATCCTAGTAGCGATTCCACCAAAAATTTCTGTTTCTGGATTTGTTGGCTTTTTGAAAGGGAAGTCATCTTTGATAATATATCAGAAATGGGGAAATTTGAAATTCAAGTACAGAAACAGACAGTTTTGGTGTCGAGGATATTATGTCGATACGGTTGGAAAGAATACGAAGAAAATAGAAGAATACATTCGAAATCAATTGAAAGAGGATAAAGAAGAAAGACAGTTGAGTATCGACTTTGACGAGGACCCTTTCAAAGGGTAGCAAGTAACAAATGCAGACGTCGGGCTGCTTTTTCGCGTTTGGTAAACGCGGCTGGTAACCGATGGTTATACCCGGCCAAAGAAAAACCACCAGTTTTTCTGGTGGATATTTATTATTAATTGGTAGAAATAACCCTAAAATTGGTTAAAAAGTTAAAAAAGTAGTGCTCCTAGGTTGAAAATACCATGGTTTCACGGTATAATTAACTTGAAAATTCAAAATTTTTGAATATTGGAGGAAGATGACTATGGTTATTATGAACTTGAAAATGGACAATGTTTTGGCTTTTTATGATTTTAATATTAATTTTTCTTATCCTGTAAAATTACGTAAAACTTTAATTCCTGAAGAAAGCTTAAATGGTAAGCCATCATTTAGATATAAAAAAGTTAATATATTTGTTGGTTCAAATGCTACAGGTAAAACCTCATTAATTAAATGCATATGGACTATTTTGCTGTTTTTAAATCAAAAAGAACAAAATATCGTTAGAACGATAATGAATGAGAATTCTTTACCATCTCTTATTACTTTAGATTATGTTGAAAATGATGATGTATCGTATAAATTAAAGAGATTGATAATTAAGTTAGAAAATAAAGATTTAAAAATGGCATATGCTGAATTAATTATTAAGGATGGTGATTCCTATGAGTCTAGAGTCAAGGACTTAGATTCATTAGAATATGTTTTCAAGGATTCTATAGATTGCTTTAAGTCTATGTCATATACATCTGGCTGGAATATTGTTTTACCTGCTACAGAGCAAGGTTTTGACCAGATTAAATTTGCTAAATATGAAAATGAAATTCAAGAGCAAGAATATTTTAAGATATTAAATCAAGTATTAAAAACACTTGATCCTTCAATTGTTGATGTCGCAAAAAGCTTAGATGCACCAAATGCAATTGTCATAAAGCACGAGAATGCTAATATAATAATTATTCAAGAGAAAAATGTTCTTTCATCTATTAATTACTTGTCTAGTGGTACAAAATATGGAATTAATCTAGCTAATATAATGTTTTCTATAAAATACCATAAAAATGGCATTTATCTAGTAGATGAACAATTTTCATATGTGAATTCGGATATTGAGGCTTCGATTCTTTCAACTATGGTTTCAATGCTTGGACCAAATGAACAGTTGTTCTTCACTACACATAATGAAAATGTTTTGGAATTGGGTTTTCCATTCCACTCATTTAATTTCTTAAAAAAGACAAAAGAAAATGGTAGACAAAAGATTCAAGTATCTTGTGCAACTGAAGTGGAAAACAGAAACAATGTTTCCCCAAAAACTATAATTGATAACGACATGCTTGGTACAGCACCGAATGTCAACAAAATATATGAAATAGGTGAGGTGGATGACTGATGCCGTATTATCATTATTTTGTTGAAGGAGAATGTGAGGAAAAACTCATTAATTCATATAAATTACCGCCATATTCTAGTTTTAAACCTGGGAAAGTAGAAGTATTTAATTTTGTTCTAAAAAGAATTTCTAATCAACGATTATTATCGTTAAATAAAAACACTATCATTATTCTTGTTTATGATGTTGATGTGTTAAAAACTGATATTTTAGAGGAAAATTTAAAAAAGCTAGATGATTTTGGATTTAAAGTTTACCACGTACAGTCTATTAAAAATTTTGAGGATGAAATAGTATATTCTACAGATTTAAAAAATATAAATGACATGTATCATACTCAAGGTAGAGAAGAATTTAAAAGCCATTTCATCCATCAAGATAAATTACCAATTAGATTGGACAAAGAGAATTTTAAAATTGATAAATTTTGGTCTAGGGTTAATAAAAATGCACCTTTTGAAAAGTATTCTAGTACTGAGGATTTAGAATTTATTAAGAATAAATAAGTAATATTATTGAAGTGTACATTATAATAATTATTAAAAGACAGTTACTATTATTTTGAGAACTGTCTTTTAATATATAGTAAGAATATTTCTTTTTTTGAAATAGAATGTAACAGGTGTTACAATATATTTATATACAGACTTTTACATTTAAGTTATAGAAAAGAGATGTTTAAATATGATTAAGGTATATAATAATGGCGATGAATTTATTTTAGGAAATAGTGCTTTTTATTTTAATTGCTTTATAAAATAAAGTATTTAATAAATACTTAAATTTTGATATAATATATCGCAAGGCATTTTACGCTAAATGTTTTGATGATAGTTTGATGAGAAAATATAAATAGAATACTATTTATAATTGACTTTTAGAAAGGAATAGAATTAAATTGATTTTATTTTTAGAACCATATTTTGAAATCAAGCCTTGGGCTGGAGAAGAATTGAATAAGATTTATGATTGTCCAGAAAAAACAGGCGAGGCATGGATTGTTTCTGGTTATAAAAATAAATCATCCATTATTTCTAACGGAAGATATAAAGGACAAACTTTGCGCCATCTATGGCAAAGTCATCCAGAATTATTTGGGGATTATCCAGATAAAGAATTTCCATTATTATTAAAGCTTATTTCTTCTAAAGAAAATTTAAGTGTTCAGGTTCATCCAAATGATGATTATGCTTTAAAAAAGCATAATTCATTAGGTAAATTTGAATGCTGGTATGTACTACCCGAAACTAAAGCTAAATATGTTACATTAGGAGTAAATGTATCAAATTCATTAGTTTTAAAAAATATAATTGATAATGGCGATATTGAAAAATATTTAATCAATAAAGAGATTATGCCTGATGATTTAGTTATAGTAGAACCTGGTAGAGTTCACGCTATAAATGGTGATACATTTGTGCTTGAAACACAAGAATCATCAGATATTACATACAGGTTATATGACTATAATCGAAAACCAGCACGTGAACTTCATATTGAAGATTCACTAAATGTTATCGATTATAATAATGATAAGAATTTAATTCATCGTTTTAAAGATGATGATACATTTAAAAATAATCATTTTAATTTATATAAATTAAATGTATCATCAAAAAAAACATATGAAAATAAAGGCTTTGAAATATTTTATGTAGTTGATGGAGAAGGCTTTATAAATTCATCTAAAATAAAAAAAGGTGATACCTTTATTTTAACTGCAGAGCATTCAAAAATAGAATTTGATGGCAATTTGGAAATAATTGCAGTAATACCTAAACCAAAAGATAAGGAGAGATTAAAAATGAGAAAAGTAGCTTTAATAACTGGAATCGTTGGCCAAGATGGCTACTATTTAACTGATCTTCTTATGGAAAAAGGATATGAGGTTCATGGAGTTGTTCAATCTATGAATCAGTATTATTCATCATACATTCATAGATATGAAGGTAATGATAATTTCTTTATCCATGTAGGTGATATGACTGATACATCAAATCTTAATGGTCTATTAGAAAAAATAAGACCAGATGAGATTTATCATTTTGCAAGTCAATCTCACGTTGACTTATCTTTTGATATACCTGAGTATACAGCTCAGGTTAATGCATTAGGTACTTTAAGATTACTTGATGCGATTAAGCATAGTGAAATTAGAACCAAATTATTTAATTTATCTACGCCTTATTTATTTGATGGAACAGTTTATCCTCAAAATGAAAATACTAGATTTAATCCTAAAACACCTTATGCTATATCAAAGCAATATGCTCATGATATAGTTAAAGCTTATAGAGAAAACTTTAATTTATATGCTGTAAATGGAATATGCTATAACCATAC